>Ga0315295_10000695_pt1 | contig 29161 bp, 19 predicted proteins | sample YL17G14_0_MG_FD_204453 | JGI IMG/M metagenome (GOLD analysis project Ga0315295, IMG submission 204453) | Sediment microbial communities from Yellowstone Lake, YNP, Wyoming, USA - YL17G14_0 | ecosystem: Environmental > Aquatic > Freshwater > Lake > Sediment | place: USA: Wyoming | collected... | reverse complement strand
GCGGGAACTTCAATCCCACTCGGCTATTATTAAAACACGGATTATCGAATGTATTCCTGAGGACATTCAGAAATTGGAACTAGGTTCTCATTGAATTTTGTCCCAAGGCCGGAGGGTCCGGTGAAAGTTTCACTTTGATGCAATCCTGGGCCATCAATCGTCGGTAACTGAGATGCCGCGGTCGCCAAAGGTCACGAGCTTGAACTGAGGGTTCAGGACCATCTTCTTCGCAGCGACACGACCGAGCTCGTACGAGAACGAGGCGCTCCGCTTTCGTATCTCCAGTGTGTTCTCGAAGAGGTCGAGCATGTCCGTGATCTGCTTCTTGCCCATGACCTCAAGACTGCAAAGGAACAGGGTTGAGAAGCCATTCTCCTTCAATATGTTCAGATATCTCGTGAGATACCAGTAGAGGCGTTCCTCTCCAAAGGCGAGCTTTGCCTCGTCGAGCACCTCCACAAGGGCGCGCTTAGCGCCCGGGCCATAGTTCTTGATCTGTTGGACCAGGAACTTGTTGAGCTCTATCAGGTCCGTGGGGTTATCGACCTTCGCGGCCTCGCCCTCGGCCTGGCCACCCGTCGAGAGCTTCGTGTCCTTTTGTGGCTGAGCTCCCTCCAGGCCCGGCAGCTTCACCGCCTCGCCACCTTCGCCCGGCTTTGGCCTGAAGACATGGAGCTTCAATTTTCCCACCTGTCCCGATTGCGGCTTGTTCTCGCTCAACATGTCGAGAAGGCGTTCCGTGTCCAGCTTCGAGACGATCACAAGCACATCCTCGCCGGCCTGGAAGCCCTTGTTGATGAAAGAGGCCAGCAGGAAGTCCCTCTCGATGAGGTTAGGGGAGACAAGCAGCGTGTTGCTGTTCCTGTCGAGGCCTCCGTCCATCAGCCTATCGAGACCGAGGACGCCCGTTCGGACCTTTGAGGAAAGGGCCCCGCGCAGAAGGCTCGCCGTGACCCCGCAGACGTCTGGTATCTCCTCGAACTCGCCAAGCACGGTCAGGGCCACGCGACGGCCGAGGTTCCTGGTCTCCTCGGGTGCCCATACCTGGGAGGCGCCATAGACGAGCGAGTCATAGATGTGCGCCAAGGCCTCAAGCAGGTCCTCAAGATCCGCCTCAGGGGCAATGATGATCACCCTGAGGTCCGGGTGGATCGTGAACTCCCTGATGAACTGGTAATGGGACTTGACAAGGTCCTCGAGCTTTTTGCAGAAGGCCTTGAAGTTGGTCTCCTGGGGCTGCAATGTCCCGAGGGCATCGGACAGGAACCGGGAATAGAGCCGTTCGTAGACCATGAGGACCTGGGACCTCGCATCCGAGGTCCTGAGCTTGTTCAGACGGTCCCCGAAATCGGCGGCCTTCCTGACCTGGTCCACGAGCTCGAACGGGAGGAGGTTGGCGGAACCGCTGGCAAGGAGTTCCAGAGCGGCCTCCTGGCCGAGGTCCTTGACCGTCGAGTATATCTTGTCCAACAGGGTGTTCGGTGGGACAAGCTCCATGAGGGTCTTGATGTATTCCTCGAGGAACTTGCCCAGGGCCTCGAGCTCCTTTTCGGTCCCTGCCATCTTGCAGGTCATGTTGAAGTCCCTGTCGACCTTGAACTTCAAGAGTATGACGGGATACTGCCGCATGAGCTTCTTCTGGATACCTAGTATATTGGTCAGAGTGACTACGCCCTTGTTGACACGTATCAGGGCCTGGACGAGGTCCAGTAATACTTTGAGCTCGGGATTGGACTGGCCCGGTCCTTCGGTGATTATTTTCTCGCCCTGTCCATCGGCCATGGAATCGGAGATAGTACTTTGTAATGGGTATTTATCGATTTCTTACAACATAATTTACATGATTATCTATAAAAATGAATGGAGAACAAAAAAATAATGAATTTCGGAGGGGCCGTTGCCCCTCCGTTCCTGATGGGCTCACTCCTCTTCGGTGAGGGCCTCCTCGCCTTCCTTCTCTTCCTCCTCCTCTTCGCCTTCCTCTTCGGACGGCCTCTTCATCGAGAAGAGGACCAGGGCCAGGACCAGGAGGACGACTATGACGATTATAAGGAATGTGTAGTCCTGGGTCTGCTTGGCCTCGATCTTCGGGTAGCCGTTGATGGGCGTGAAGGTCCCATCGTTTGCGATGGTGCCTTTGAACACCTTGTCATTGTAGCCAGCCTTGTGGACCTTGACATCGACGGTCTGCGAGGCCCATTGGCCCGGAACGAATATCGTGGTCATGCCCTTGCTGTCCGTCTTGTTGCTATTGGTATCGGCCCCCAACATCAATGATACCTGGGCATCCTTGAGGGCATTCCCGTCCTTGTCCTTGATGGGGCCGATCTTCACGGCAACGGTCTTCGCTATGACTGATATCTTGAAGGTGCTGTTCACCTTGGCCTTGCCGTCGGAAACGAACAGGACCACATTGAATGACTTCCAATCCTGGTTCGTTGCCGGTGTCCAGGTGATGATGCCCGTGTTCGAATTTATGGTCATGCCTGCTGGGGCCCCCGTCAGCGAGAAGTTCAGGATGTCCGTGGTGTCAATGTCACTGACATAGGTCGACATCAATGTCATCGTGAACTTCACGCCCTCGATGGCCGTCTGGTCCAATATGGTCTTGATCGTCGGGGGATTGTTCTTCGGGATGACGGTCACGTTCAAGGAGGCGTTCGCCGAGTTGCCCTGAGCGTCGGTGCAGGTCAGCACGACCTTATACGGCCCGACCTTGCCATATGAGTGGGCCACGATCCGGCCTTGGGCATAGGTCCCGTCGCCGAATGACCAGTTGTACTTCACGATCCCCACATTGTCGGAGGATCCGCTGCCGTTGAAGTTGAAGGTCGCCTCCACCTCGTCCACCATGTCCGTTCCCGCCTTCACGACCGGTCGGATGCCGTCGACCACGGTCACCACCATCAGGTCCTTGCCGGTGAGGCCTGCGGCGTCCTTGACCGTCAGGGTCACATTGTACTTGCCTATGATGTCGAACACAAAGCTCGGTGCCTTACCGTACATCTTCACGGCTGTGCCCTTGTTCGTGAAGTTCCATGTGTAGTTCACGATGCCGACGTTGTCCGTGGAGGCGCTGCCGTTGAAGGTCACCTTCAGGAGCTGCTTGACGGTGATGTCCGACCCCGCATTGGCGACCGGCGAGAAACCATCGGTCACATTCACCCAAACATAGGCTGGACCACCGATGTTCCCGTTCCTGTCCTTGACGACCAGCTTCACCTTGTAGACATTTATCTTGGCGAGCGAGGAGGTCGGTGTCGGGCCATAGAGCGTTATGTTCTTGACGGTGTCATTGTAGGTCCATGTGAAGTTCATCTGCTGGATGGTGTCGACATTGTCGGTGGTCAGGCTGCCGTTCAGCATGAACGGGTGGGTCTGGAACACGGAGATGTTCTTGCCTGCATCGACCACTGGAGGATTGCCGTCCGTGACGTTGATATGAGTGACGGCCGTGCTCAACCAGCCACCCGTGTCCGTCACGTTAAGGGTTACCGTATAGACACCGATGGGGTCGATCTTCTGCGTTGTCGTGGTCTTGTTGAACAGCTTGTAGTTCGCGCTGCCGACCTTGTATGTCCATGTGTAGTTCACGATGCCCATGTTGTCGGTCGAAGCGCTCCCGTTCAGCAGCGCGGTCTCGTTCTGCTTGATCGTGATGTTGACACCGGCGTCTGCCACTGGTGGAGTGTTGTCGACGGTCAGGGCCTTCCAGGTGGAGTTCCCATGTCCAGCGGCGTCGTTGGCCCTCGCGACCAGTATATGTGGACCGGAGGGGGTCTGGACATCCAGAACCAGTGGCTTGATATCCGGCACCTTGATGAAGGGCGTGATGTTCACCGTGTTGGAGTCGTATTGTCCGGTCTGGTAATCGAATGTCCCGATGTCAGCCTCCGCTCGGACCTTGCCCGTCGCATTTTTCATGTTCACGGCGTTGAAAGAGAATATCCTTGTCGAATCGTTCCAGATGTCGATCTGCCTTGGCGCAAGGGTCGTTGCGTTGAACTCCAAGAATACTTCGTCCTTGTTCGGGCCAATTGTGGAGTTCTGGAATTCCACCGGGACGAGGTATGTGTCAAGGGCCGTCCATACCGGTAGGCTGTAATAGATAGGCCAACCGCTAACTCCGTCGCTGATTATTGCGCGATATGTGGTGCCATCGAATTTGACGGTCGTGCTGTTGGTCCCGGCCTGATCGGTGAGCGTGAGGGCTTGGACTGGGAACCCCATACGATAGAGCGGTTTATTGGTGTAGAGTTTCACGCTGATCGTGTTGGCTATGTTCCCGTTCTTCCCGGTCTCCTTGAGCATTATCAATACTATCTCGTCAAGCCAGTTCTCCTTGACCGAGACATCGATCGTGCTGACATGGTTCAGGCTGATGCCTTTGTCGACATCGACCTGGAAGTTGGTAATGACCGGATCGGTGGTGTCAGGGAATATCTTGAAGTCCATCGTGAGGACCTGCCCTGTCGTAACTGCAAAGGTCTTGGCCTGTCCGGACATGCTCTTATTACTATAACTCATGAAATAGTGTCCGGGTCCCGTGAGGTTGAATTCGTATTTGCCTTGGGCGTCCGTCTTGGTCTCGTTGAGATAGGTGAATCTTTGATCCTCCAAAATGAATATCCCGACATCCTTGACGGGTTGCCCAGCTTGGTTCGTTATGGTCCCCTTGACCTTCTCGCCCGTTGCGAGTACGGTCGGCATCGTGGTCAGGATGGCCACCATGCTCATCGTTATGAGCAGGAACACGGCGGTCACGCTCTTGATCTTCTTCACATCGATACTATCCTCTTGTCTCATCTCCAATCCGTCTCCTGTGAATCACTCGTTATCAGCAACGATAGAGTATTCGTTTTTCTTCAATGCATGCATTATTCAATTCATGTGTTAATTGAAGATTCAATATTTAAAACTTACGCAAGGATATAATAGTGGTTTTGAAAATTCTCTAATTCAAACCGAGGCTGTACCCGACCCCTTGGCATGGATAGAAAAGGAGATATTAATTCACATCGAGACCGTCCAGAATTCTCGAGGCCTCAGGTCGTGATCGTCGCGGCCATGATCTTCAGGCCGTCCACATCGATGACCTTGTCGCATATGGCCCCGGCCGCCGTCAGTATCCTTTCATCTTTGGTGCAGTCCGCAACGATGATTACCGGCGGGTCGCCCATGCCCGAGAGGACCATGGACAACTTCTCGAGGAATATCTCGATCCTCTCGATGCCCCAGTAGTTCTGGAGGGCCACGAGGTCATCGATCATGAAGAACTCGATGTCCGGGTTCTCGTTGAGGATCCTGAAAATGTCTTCCTCGAAGGTCTTCGAGAACGGGGTCTGCAGGAGTATGGCCTGGTCCGATTGCTTCCTCGAGTCGCCGGAGATGTTGAAGAGCGCGTCCACGAAGATCATGTTCTTGATGTCCACTTTCTTCTTCTTTAGGAGGCTGCAGAGGTACGGATGGGCCCTGGCAAGGTTCAAGATGAGGCACTTGGCCGGCAGGTCCGACTTCCTCTTGCGCTTCTTGATCATGTAGTTTAGGAGGTCGAAGTTCAAGGTCTGGTTGACCACAGGCCTTACCTTGAAGAGGACGCGGATGTTCTGGCCAGCCATGATCTGGCCAAGTTCGTTCCGCAGTCCATTGATATCTATCTTCATTCGAGCCCCCCACTTGAAGAAGCATCAGCTCAGCGGACCCCGATGGGCCCTTCTTTATATTTCATTATAAAAATAAATTAAAGGTCTTTTGGTAAGTACATACGTACCAAATGATATCGCCCAAAATTATGGAAGGAGGTCCATCCCTATGAGTAAATGGCGTTTTGGAAAAATGTACATACATTTCATCAAGGCCGGTCCGTGGAACACCGATAAAAAGGAAAAAAAGATTAAGCACCATTGGATTAGGAAAAACGACGTGACCGGATGGTTCACATGCGATCTGGATACCGGGAGGCCAAACATGTGTTCGGCCCAAGGACCGCCCTAGGTTGCCTCCTTGTAGTGCTCATGATGCTTTCCCTCGTCTGGTCCTCTATGCCGACCTTGTCCCAGGCGCGGACAGGACCGGTCAGCAGGTCCGCCGTCGGGCCAGTGATAAACGAGCTTCTCTATGACCCGACAGGTACCGATGCGGATGAGGAGTTCGTGGAGCTCTTCGAAACGGCTTCCGCCGTTGACCTGGAGGGGTGGTCCCTGACGGACCAGGACGGCACGGGCCCGGACATCGTGTTCCATGGCATCATCCTCCCGTCGAAGGGGTTCCTCGTCGTTTCCGCAGGCACAGGTACCAACGATACCGACTTGTCCGATGGCATCGGACACCTTTTCTTGGGAAAGGCCCAAGGCGTCTGGAGCAACACCGGGGACGATTGCCTGCTGTCGGACCCGACGGGAAGGCCGGTCGATTACCTTTCATACGGTGAAGGGAGCTCTGTGGACCCACCACCGGCGAACTTCACATGGAAAGGGACCGTCCCGCTGGTCCCTGAGGGCTATTCCATCGGTAGGTCCCCCGACGGGAACGGCACGGCCTCGCCATCGAGCTATCGGCCGCTGATGCCGACCCTGGGGAAAAGCAACATAATCGACCCCCCTCCGGTCATCTCTGATTGGAACGTCGTTCCCGAGGACCCTGAGGGATCCCAGGACATCCTCGTATGGGCGAAGGTCACGGATGATGTGAGGGTGGACCTGGTCCAGGCGCATCTCAACACCTCGGACGGCACCAACTGGGACCAGGACATGGCATGGGCGCAACAGGACCTCCGCTATGAAGCGACGGTCAAGGGACGTCCCGGTGGCGATTGGCTGAACATCAGCGTGGTCGCTCGGGACCCCATCGGCCAGACGACGAGGTCGGCCTCCCGGAAAATGGACTTCAAGGCCAACATCTCCTCCGAGCTTTCGGCAGACATCCATGGACCTGAGGGCTCGGTCATGCCAGGGGAGGTGTTCAAGATAACGGGCGAGGTGAGCTGGGCCAACGGCTCCAAGGCGAGCGGCCGGGTCATCGCAGAGATACCGGGCACTAGAGGTTCATGGAACGCTAGCTTCAAGGACTTCATCGACCTCCGGTTGCAGGCCCCTTTGTCCGAAGGCACATACGATATCGACATAACCATCAGGGCCGGCGGGGCCAATGTGACAAGGTCCCTGAGCATCGATGTTGGTTGGCCCCATAAATCGCTCCTATGCTCACTAGCGACGAACATTTCGCAGGACCAGGAGATATTGACAGGACAGGACATGGCCCTCAACGGGTCCGCCTGGTTCAGCGATGGTCTTCCCGCGAAATCCGCCGAGGCCGATATCGTCGTCCATGGGACCGGCATCGACCTGGTCGCAAGGACCGATGACTCGGGGAGCATTGCCGTGAACGTCAAGGCCCCGTCCATGGCCGGTGATTATCAGTTCGAGTTCCGGGTCAGTTCCATGGGAAAGAAGGCCAATGCGTCCATCATCCTGAGAATAACCGACAGATTGTCACTCTCGGTCCAGGGCAAGATGGGGATAATCTTCAGAACGGGCGAGAACATCACGCTCACGGGCCAGGTCAGGCACCATGATGCCGCCTCTGCTTCGAACATCCTGATCGTCGCCGAGGTGATCGGCACGGACCACAAGGTAAAGGTCTTCACCGGCCCGCGCGGTAATTTCAGCCTCAAGCTCGTGGCCCCGTTCTATAAAGGAGAGTACACCCTGAGGGTCACGGCCATAGGCGGGGATGCGACCAGTTCGTGGACAAGCGTCCTATATGTCAATTCTGATACGGACAATGACCAGAGGACCCCCGGGTGGGGCCCCGCATTGGTCATCACAGGGGTCGTGCTGGCCCTAGGTCTGTACCGTCGGAGATATCGTTAGGCCGCGGACCTATTTTCGGATCATCCCGACCTTACCGCATTTCGGGCATTCGATCCTCAGGGGCCGTTCGGTCTTGTATAACGGTATGAGGTTCGAACATTTGTTGCACCGGACCTGCGCTAGCGGCCTCTGGACAGGCTCGGGCTCGACCGGCTCGGGCTCCTCCACACCGCCCTCCTCTTCCGAGGTCTCGAGGGTTATCTCGTCCGAACCTTCGGCCTCGGCCGCCTTTATCCCCTGGGCGTCCGAATCCTCTGTGGCCCTTATGCGGGCCAGGATGTCCGGCCTTGTGACGGTCCCGTCCTCTTCCAGCGTCAGCTCGTCCGCCTCGGGTTCCTCCTCAACGGCCTCCACGGGTTCCTCTTCCACAGGTTCTTCCTCAGGGGGCTCCTCTTCACGTACCGGGGCCTTTGGCCTGCTCGGCTCGACCACTTTCACCGGTGGCCTTACCTCCTCCACGACCTTGGCCGGCGTGACCTTCATCGCGGTCAACCGCCTGTTCGCAGAATAGGCATAGACCATGGCCACGACCGCTATCACAAGGAGTATCAGGACGAGCAACAGGAGCATGTAAGAGGGTATCACGAACGGTTCCTTGTTCACCGCCCGAGAGACCCTGACCTCGTTGCCTGCCTGGTCCCTTGCCAGGACGTCGATCTGGTTCGTCCCGTCCTTGAGCTGTATCGTTGTGCTGAAGGACCCATCATCCTCGACCTTGACCTGTTTATCGTTCACGAAGACCGAGGCCTTCGGGTCGGTCTTGCCCGAGATCGTCAGGTCCGATGTCGACACCGCATCGCTCGGGAGCTCGACATCCAGCTTCGGTATCGTGGTCTTCAACGTCACCGTCACTTTATAGGTCTGTGATTGGAGGCCTGAGGCGTCCCTCACGACGACGTAGACATCCTTCGGACCGTCCCCTTGGGTCAGGTACCATTCACGGGAGGCCGCGTAAGGCTCCCAGTTGGCATTCGATAAGGTGGGAACGTTACTGACGATCATGAAGGTGACGTCCTTGAAGGTCGTTGTCACCTGCAAGGTCACTTGCCTCGACGGTACGAAGGTGGCATTGTTGTTCACGGAAACGACCGCCGTCGGGGCGACCGTGTCCACCGTGATGCCGTCGCCGTAGCCATATCCGCCCTGGTTCCCAGCCCTATCGATGGGCAGGACCTGGATGAAATACCTGTGCCCTTCGATGACATTGGTGTAGCTGTACCTCGTCCCTATGATGGACAATGGTGTCCCGTTGGCTGGATCGCCTTCCGATACGACGACCATGTAGTGGTCGATGCCCGATATGCTGTCCACGGCCTGCCATGTCCATGTCACGTTCTTGCTGTGCGAGTACTCCGCGGCCCTGGTCACGCGTACGATCTGTGGTGGGAGAAGGTCGACCTTGACCGGTTTGGCGATGATGGGCGTACCTTTATTTCCGGCCTTGTCGACGGGAACGATCGTCGCATAGTAGGACCTGTTGTTGATGCCGGAACCGTAGGTATAGCTCTCGCCGCTCACGAACGCCTCGCTCACGAGGTCCTTCAGGCCCGGGCCCGTTCCCAATGAGAACAGGTAGCCGGCGATACCGGACCTATCGTCCAGCGCCCCGGCCCATTTCCAGGTGATGCTGGTATTGCCTATGAACGCCGGGTACACGAACGATGTCGGGCCCGTCGGCGCCACGGTGTCGATGGTGACCTGGGCCTTGAGGATCTTGCCCTCGAGCCCAGCACCGTTCACCGGCTTTATCGAGATGTAATAGGTCCTGCCGTCCACCAATGTGAGGCCCTGGATCGTGACCGATGGGCCGTTGGTTCTCGTCCAACCAAGGCAGTCCGTCGCACCGGTGGTGGTCCCTAGCGAGAACATATAGTACGGGACGCCCGAGATGTTGTCCTGGGAGGCGGTCCATTCGAGATACAAAGTATTGACCGTGTTGGCGAACTGGTTCGGGACCAACAAAGTGACGTCCGAAGGTGGTGTCATATCGACCTGTATCCCATCGCTGGATTCGCCCCATGCACCCATGTTGCCCGCGTTGTCCACGGCCCTGACCTTGGCATAATACGTCTTGCCGACCTGCGCGCCCCTGAAAATATAGGATGTCTTGTTCGTCATAGTGGTCAGAACATCGTCGAGATAGGGCTTTGTCCCGATCGCGATATAATATGTGTTCACGCCTGAAACCGAGTCCTTGAGAGGGTCCCATGTGAAGGTGATATTGGTCGTCGGATTGTAGGCACCAGCATCGTAGACGGGGCCCGTGTCCGGCGGCGACAGGTCTATCGTTATGCCGGTCTTGTTCATCACTGGGTCCGCGATGTTCCCGGCCTTGTCCTTCGCAGCGACCGTGATGTAATAGGTCTGCCCGTTCACGCCCCCCGTGAAGAGATAGCTGTTGGACGTTGTCCAACCCTGTGAAACGACATCGTGCCCACCGGAAACCGTGCCGATATCGATCTGGTATCCGTCGATGCCGCCCGGGCCGTCAACGACGGCGGCCCATGTCCATTGGATGGACGTGGAATTGCTGTACAATCCATTGTGCATCGGGGCCTTCGTGTCATTCACCTGCAGGTCCACCCAGAGTCCCGGGGACGAGCCCCAGAGGCTCCAGTTGCCCGCTCCGTTCAAGGCCCTGACCTTGAAGACGTACATCTTCCCGTGCTGCAGGAATGCCGTCGCATTCACGAACTTGTAAGAGGTCAAGGTCGTGTTGGCCTGCTTTATGACGGTCGTGCCCTGGACCAGCTGGACCTGGTATTTCACAACGCCCGATTCCTGGTCCTCCGAGGCCTCCCACCAGCACTTGGCCTGGACGTCCCAGTTCGTGAGGCCCTCATCGTATACCGTCGGGACAGAAGGCAACGTCAGATCAACGGTCACACCGCTGCTGCTCATCGAAGGAAGGCCGATGTTGGTGGCGTTGTCCTCCGCTTTGATGAACGCGTAATAGGTCTTCCCGTTCTGTGCGCCGTGGTAGGTGTAGTCGGTCTTCGTCACGAAGACACCATTTACCACATCGCTTCCGTCGGGCAACGTACCGATATAGACGAAATAACCCTTGATGCCGGATATATCATCGACACATGGGGCCCACCAGAACTTGATGTCCACCGTCGGGGTGAATATGCTGGATGTCACCGGTCTCGCTGCGCTCGGTGCCACCAGGTCCACCGTTATCCCGTCACTGTTCCCGCCGTATGAACCGACATTGGTGGCGTTGTCCTTGGCCTTTATCTTGGCATAGTACGTGACCCCGTTCTGCCCGCCTTGGTAAGTATAGTTGATGGCATTGGTCCAAAGGTTGTTCACGACATCGCAGCCTCCAGGGTTGGACCCGATGCATACGTAATAGCCAGCGACTCCCGACACCAGGTCGCTCGATGCCGTCCAATCCCATTTCAATGCCTGGCTCTTCGTGTACTTCCCCTCGTCCGTGGGGACGGACGCTGTGGGTGCCGTCAGGTCGACCGTGATGCCGTCGCTGTTGCTGCCGTAGGTCCCATTGTTCCCGGCAACATCCTTGGCCTTGACCTTGGCATAGTAGGTCTTGCCATCGGACGCGCCCCCGAGGTCAGTTGTGAACTGTGTCGATGTGGAGTCTCCCGAGATACTGCATCCGCCAGGGGTGGTGTCGACGCAGATATAGTACATCGCAACGCCCGAACCGTTGTCCGTCGCCGGTGGCCAGTTCCATGTAACGATTTGTGATGAGGACCATTTTCCCGCATCCGTAGGTGTCCCGGCCATCGGGCCGACGGTATCGACCTTGACGGTCCATGGTGTGCTGTAGTAGCTCCAGGCCCCGTTGGTGTCCCGGGTCTTGACATGCCAATTGTACACCCCGTCCGGTAAGGAGGATGTTATCGTATGCGAACCGATGGCCGACAGGGTCACATTGCTGTCATAGACCGTTCCTGTACTGTTGTATACCTGGAGTTGGAACGCGGTCTGTGTATCGCCCACGTCCGGGTCTGTGAATGTCCAATTGAAGGTCGGGGTCGGTGTCTTGATCCACCCGCCATTGGTCGGCTTCGTAGGAGTTGGGGGGTTCGGTTGAATGTTGTTGTTCCTTGTATAAAAGATGTCGTAATTCCCATTCTGGTTCGACTGCCATGCAATGAAGATGTTGGCATTGCCATCGACGGTGATCCTCGGATAGGATTGGGTTCCCGATGAGCTGTTGTCTATTTTTGTTGGGGCACCATGTTCAACGAAGCCCCCCGCCTTTGTTATGTTCGCATACCATATGTCCGGGTTCCCACTGTCCCTGTAGTCCTGCCATACCACATGGACCATCTTGTTGATATCCGCCGCGACCGACGGGTACATCCCACTTCCGCTGAAGCTGTTATCGACCCGCACATCGGAGCTCCAGGAATCGGCCGGGTTCGTGCTGTTCGAATAACGGATGGTATAGTACGACAACCTCGTATCTTGCCAAACGACATGGAACTTCTTCTCGAGGTCCACGACGATGCGCGGATGTTCCTGATCGGAAGTGCCCAATCCAGTACTGTCAACGCGTATGTTGGCCGACCATGTGGAACCACCGTCCGTCGAGACCGACGAAAAGATATCCCAATTACCTCTCCTGTGGTCCTGCCATACGACGACTATCTTCCCAGAACGGTCCACCTCTATGTCCGGGTACCGCTGGTCGAAGGACCCCGAATCATCGTCCACGCGCTTGTTCGTCGACCACGAGGTGCCATTGTCCGTGGACTTGGAGAAGTAGATGTTATAGTTGCCGTCCCGTGTGTCCTCCCAGACCACGAGCTCGGTCGTTGCGTTCACCGCTATGGCGGGGTTCCTCTGTGCCCCCGACATTGAATCATCGACCCTCTGGCTCGTGCTGAAGATGGTCCCACCGTTGATACTGTTCGAGTAATAGATATGGTCGGTCGAGCTCCTGTTATCCTGCCATACGACATGGACACGGTCTTTGGGTGCTATGGCCATGTCCGGTGCGGTCTGGTTATTCGTTGTTATGTCGTTCACCGTGTAGTCGCCGTCCCAGTTCACCATACTGGGTGTCTTCTTGGCGGACATTATGTCCCAGTTCCCGTTCCTGTTGTCGGCCCAGACCACCACGATCGCGCCAGTGGAGTTCACAGCTATCACAGGGTTCTCGGAATCCTTGTTGCCAATGTCGACCCTCTTGTTGAGCTTGAACGAGATGGCCTGCCCCGTCGGAGCGAGTACCATCATGAAAGCCGTTAATATCGCAAGTGCCGCGAGGATGGTTCCTGACGCAGCATAGGTCTGTTTGTTCATGGGATGGACCTCCTTAACTTCGTTCATATCTGGTTATTAAATCAATAACATAATTGATTCTATCCATATATGATGATTCCTTAATAAGCCGTGGGCCGGAGGATGGCATCCACACCTATTTATCCAAAGGTAAAAAGTCGGGGAGGAAAGGGGGCCCAAGAGAGGGGGATTAGGGCGTAAGAACTGTTCTCTCCCCGACTGACGGTACCCACTATCCCCTCCTGCGCTATTTGAACTCCATGCCCATAAAGGTGGAATAAGAGGACCGGCATTTGCACCCCACCCCCCTCGTCAGTTGTCGGGGCTATATCAAGGGGTCCCTGAATTTCCACTCAAATGCCAAAAGATTAATACGACTAGAGCCGGTTTACATCTGAAATACAGGTGAGGTCGGCAAATGGACGATATCTGGGTCGAGAAGTACCGGCCCAAGGGGTTGGACGAGGTCGTGGGCCAGGATGCCATCATCGAGAGGCTCAGCGCCTACGTAAAGGCCGAGAACCTGCCCCACCTGCTCTTCGCAGGGCCCGCCGGGACCGGGAAGACGACGAGCGCAATAGCCATTGCCAGGGACATGTACGGCGAGGAATGGAGGAACTATTTCCAGGAGCTGAACGCCTCGGACGAGCGGGGCATAGATGTCGTCCGCGAGAAGATCAAGGAGTTCGCCAGGACCGCCCCTATCGGAAAGATCCCGTTCAAGATACTGTTCCTGGACGAGGCCGATGCGCTCACCAGCGATGCCCAGGCGGCCCTGAGGCGGACCATGGAGCGCTACACCCGCACCTGCCGGTTCATACTGTCCTGCAACTTCTCCTCGAAGATCATAGACCCGATCCAGTCCAGGTGCGCGGTCTTCAGGTTCAAACCCATCAGGTCCGAGGATGTCTCGAAGCACCTCACGAAGATCGCAAAGAACGAGGGCCTGACGATAACCAAGGAAGGCATGGAGGCACTGCTCTATGTCTCCCAGGGCGACATGAGGAAGGCCATCAACGCCCTCCAGGTCGCGGCCTCGGTGGCGAAGAAGATAGACGACGAGGTCCTCTATCAGGTCACATCCACCGCGAGGCCCGAGGACGTCCGGAAGCTCATAGAGACCGCCATGAAGGGCCAGTTCCTGGCCGCCCGGCAGATTCTGGACGAGCTCCTGATCAGGTACGGCCTCACGGGCGAGGACATCGTCAAACAGATCCACAGCACCATCTTCACCCTCGGCATCCCGGACAAGTACAAGGTCCAGCTCATCGAGAAGACCGCCGAGACCGAATACAGGATCGTCGAGGGCTCCAACGACAGGATCCAGATAGAGGCGTTGCTGGCCCATATAGTGCTCGTCGGGGACCTGATAAAGATCCAGACCAAAAAGTAAGGCTTTCAGGACGGGTCGGCCTTGAAGATCTCCATGACCGCCCTCAAGATCTTCGTGAACAAGGCATCCGACAAGGCCGTGACCGATGTCCTCAAGCTCGCATTTCTAATATTCGTGATGGCCCCTTTAGCTGCTTTCGGGGTGTTTAGAGGAGCGGCCATCCTCGTCGTCATCGCTGCAATGGCCATCATTGCATGCGCGTTCGGGTTGGCAGTGATACTCTACGATGAGGTCCTCAGGGTCCGCTCGATACCGGAGGAACAGGCCAAGGATGATGGCACTGGGAACAGAACGACCGCCGATGGTTCAAAGTAGCCGTCGTCCGCATTTCGGGCAGACCACGGCGCCCGTGGAAGGCATCGTCGTAGCAAAGAACTCGGCACCGCAAATGCAGTGCAAGGGCCGCTCCATCGGCCTGGTGACCGGTTCCACCTTGGCAGAGACATAATTATCAATTAGCCGTCTTGTCCCGACCGCGGAGCTCCCGGGTGTATCCTTCGATGGGTCGTAGGCCACGTTCTTGATGCGGGCCTCGGCCTCGTAGGCATGGTCGGGCCAAAGGAACTGCCGCCTTGGTCTCTTTTTGGGCTTTGCCTCTGCCTTCTTCTCGGGGACATAGGTCGAAGGGAGACCCATCTTCATCTCTCCCTTGGGCTTCGACGGTCTGTCGGCCTCGGTCCCCCTTGCCGGCACCTTTTCCTCCGAGCCTTTCATGGAGCTCAGAGGTGGCCAGATGCGTGGACCAGCCGGAACGGGCGTCAGAGGTTCCTCGGGCGTTCCCTCCTCGATGGGACCCTCTTCTTTGACCGTGGCCTCGGTCTCTGGCCCTTCCTGTGCCTCGGTCGGGACCGTCCCATGTTCGGGCTCGGGCCCCGACGAGGAGAGCCCCAGCGCCTTGGACCTAAGCTCGTTCCTGAGCTTCGATTCCTTGTCCCTTAACGCCTTCTCCCGTTCGACTATCTGTTTCTCCCGCCCCTCGAGCTCGTGGTTCTTCCTTTCGAGCTGGTCCCTCTCGCGGGTCAGGCCCTCGTACTCGGCCTCGAAACGCACATCCCTCATTGCATAATCGGACGAGCGCTCGTTGATGTCCTTCTCGGTCCGGGACCGCATGGCCTCGAGGGAACTGCGCTCCTCCTCGAGGGCCTGCTTCTGTACCGCAAGCTCCTCCTTTGTGACGTTGATCTTGAGCATCTCGGCCTCGATGGCCCGTTCCTTCTCGCTGTTCTCGCTCTTCAGCCGGTCCCGCTCCTCTCGCAGCGCCATGAGCTCCTTCTGGGTCTCCGAGGCCGAGGCGTCGATCTGGGACTTGAGCTCCGTGAGCTCCGTCTCGATCTGGGACTTGCGCCGGCGTTCGGCCTCCAGGTCCTTGAGTGCCTTCTCCTCGCCTTCCTTGTACCTCGACAGGTCCGACTGCAGGCCGTCCATGATGCCCGCGAGGTTGTCCCTGAGCTTCCCGACCTCGGATTCGGCGCGGACGCGTTCCTTGCTCTCCTGGTCGAGCTTGGATGATGCGTCCTCGAGCCTGTTCCTAAGTGCGTCCAGGGAACCGAGGTCCGTCCTGACCTTCTCGACCTCCTCGATCTTCGTCGAAAGCGCATCCCTCATCTTCTGCAGTTCCGACGCCAGGTCCTCGGCGCGCGTGCTCGCGTCCCTGCCCTTCCGCCGCTCGCTCTCAAGCTGGTGCTCCAGGGCCTTCACGCGTTCCTTGAAGTCTATTATCGAGGCCTCGGAATCGGAGGTCTTCGACCTCATGTCCTCTATGAAAGATATCTTTCGCTTGAGCTCGTCCTCGAGCTCCCCAATGCGCGATTTGAAGGATGCCGTGTCCTGTTCCTTGCGGCTCTGCTCGGTCTCGAGGCGGGCGATCTCCACATCACTGGTGGCCTTGGTCCGCACCAGCTCGGCCTTGATGTTCGCGACCTCGTCCCGGGACTTCGACGAGGAGGCAATCTTGGACTTCATCTCCGCGAGCTCCTTCTCGAGCCGCTCGCGCTCCTTGCGTTCCTTCTCTATGTCCTCGATCTTGAGCTTGAGGTCCGCCTCGAGGTCGGCCAGGTAACCCTGGACCGTGTCATCGGCCTCGTCCTCCTTGTGCGCCTTCTCGAGCCCTTTCTTGAGCTCCTCCACCTCGGATTCGAGCTGGGCCCTCTTGCTCCTCTCGGCGTCCAGCGAAGCTATCTTCTCGTCCAGGTCGGCCTCAAGGTCCATTATATAATTCTGGATGGCCTCGTCCTTGGGGCCCATCTCCTCCTCTTCCTCGGCGACCTCCTCAAAATCGCCTTCGACTAGGTCGGAGACCCGCTCGATCCGCTCCTCGGGCTTCCCGTCATCCTTCTTCTCAGCGGGGCCCTTCTTATCGTCGCTGACCTTGGCCTTCTCGAGTATCTCGTTGATGTCATAGCCAAGTTCGATCTTAGGGCCCTTCTTCGGGTCCTTGTCCCCGCCCATGCCATCCTTCAAGGGCTAGCACCGTCCAGTTTAGGTCTTCCGTCCAGGTCAGAAATGTCGGTCCTATGCTATATTTGGTCGTGGACTTAAACCTTTTCTTGTGATGGCCTTCAATCCAAAATATGATAATCTCGAAAATCTCTGCCCGTATGACGGGATGTCTTCTACATGAGGGGCGCCGGGCCATCGGATCACGAGGACCATGACGGGGGGCATATGCCAGCGGCCCTCATCATAATCGTCCTCGACCTCTTCAAGCGGGTGTTCAAGAAGAAGGTCAAGAAGAAGAGGCCCGACAAAGAAGAGGATGAGGACGGGAAGAAAAAGGGAGGTCTGACAAAGAAGGACCTCGAGGACTGGTCCAACCTCCAGCGCGTCCTGAAAGAGAACGAAGGCAAGGCAAAGCCCCAGGCTGTGGAGGCCGCGCCCGAGAGGGACGAAGGTCCAGGCGAGCAACCCGGGAGCGCAAAGGAGTTCGGCGAGACCAAGGAGGGATACAACTACCTGTTCGAGGAGCTCAGGCCCAGCCACATCTATCGGGGTTTCTTCGATATGCTGAAACGCGGCGACCAGGGCCTGTGCATAACATCGACCTATCCGAAGAAGGTCCGGGACCAATACCACAAGGAGTTCGTGGGCCTGGACGAGCTGCCGATCTACTGGTTGTCCGACTGGTACGGCGCGTCCCAGGAGTTCCTGACCATAGGCCAGGAGGAGAAGACCCTGCGCCCGACGAGGCTCGACTTCGAGATCATGAAGGAGGTCAGCAACTTCATCAAGAAGAACCGCGGCAAGGGCGTGCTCCTACTGGATGGCATCGAGACCTTGGTCCTTGCCAACAGCTTCGAAAAGGTCATCGGTTTCTTGACCAACATCAATAACATGGCCTCTGCGAACGGGTGCACCATCCTTGCCCCGATAAACCCTGGCGTGTTCAAGCGCAGGGACAGGTTCATCCTCCAGAAGATATTCGATGAGGTCAGGACCTACGTCGAAGAGGACATCTCCACGGACGAGGATTAGGACCCAGACGGGACCGGCCCGATGCGTATAGGCCGGTAGCCCTGCCGTCGATTTTCCAATGTACTTTGTTCAATTATTTATAAATACTTCTAGCAGCATACGATTATCACTTCCCTCGTGAACGCGCTGTTCCGAGATGGGAATCCCGAATCAAGGAGGGGGATTGGGTGAACAAGAAGTTCGAGAGGTTGCCGACCTACATAGGGGGTATGGATGAGCTCCTTGAGGGAGGCGTCCCAAGGGGCTCCGTCGTGCTCTTCAGCGGCAGGGCGGGCAGCATGAAATCTTCCCTGGCCTTCAGCATTCTCTGGAACTTGGCCAAGCACCTCCAGCTCAAGTGCGTCTACCTTTCGCTAGAGCAGAGGTCCGACAGTCTCCTCAGGCACATGAAGAAGCTCGGCATGGACACCGAGGGCCTGGACAACCTGATGGTCGTCGACCTGGGCAAGCTCAGGGACCTGACGGAGCTGGACATAACCCTCGACCAAAAAGACTGGATGCCCAACCTCCTCGACGGCATAAAGGCCTACAACGAGAACCTAGGCTGCGATATCGTGGCCATCGACTCGCTGGACGCGCTCTACGCGCTCTCCCCGATGCCGAACCCGAGGATCAAATTGTTCCATTTCATAGAGGGCCTCAGGGACATGAGCGTCACCACCTTCCTCATCACCGAGATCCGGGAGGAGCACACGAAGTTCGGCCACTACGGCATCGAGTCCTTCCTGGCCGACGGGATCATCCACCTGGACCTCCAGAGGGAGGGGAAGAACGTCCACCTCTACATCGGCATCGCCAAGATGAGGGAGACGAACCACTCCAGGGATTATTTCCCACTGCTGGTCGACAAGGACGGCTTCAATATCGTGAAGGAATAGACATATATCTGAAGGACATCCGGAATTGGTTCCCATGGTCAAGAAGATCCGTCGGAAGATGAAGGTCGTCAGAAAGGTCAAGGGCCCTGGAACGGGCACCGACCCGGACGGGCCCACCGAGGAGGTGGAGGAGATGGTGGACGGGCCCGAGGAAGATGACACCGAGACGACCGAGGAGGAGGACGAGGAGGTCGGGCCCAGCAAGGTGCCTGACAAGGGCATTGTTTCCATATCCACCGACGAGGACGACCTCGGCCTCGCGAAGACGGTGACGGCCCCGAAGGACGCATCGGACACGGCCCGACGCATGAAGGAGCTCATCGATGCGGGCGCCTCGACGGGCAAGGAACCGGAGAAGACCTTGTTCCCATCAAAACCCTTGGAGGAGAAACCATACCGGGAACCGGTCCATGTCACAAAGGTCGAGGTAAAGCCCGTGAAGGAGCCCGTCAAGGAACCGAAACCTGCGCCGCCGCCGGTCGCTCCGAAGCCCCCACCGCCTGAGGCTGAGGTGCCCATCGCCGACATGGAACCGCTCGAGGACATCGAGAAGGAGATCGACGAGGAATCCACGGACGAGGACTTCAACAAGCATCGCGAATCCATGGCCACGACCTTCGACCTTCAGGAAAAGGTCATCAAGGAGATCGAGGAAGAGCTCTTCAAGAAGGAGGAGGAGGTCAGGGGCAAGCTCGAAGAGATAAAGAAGGAGAACCCCGAGGGCCTTCACGATATCCTCAACACCGTCAAGAACTTGGACCAGGATACCATCAAGGACTTCGTCACTGCGGCGGAGACGCTTTATCAGGGCCAGTACGACAAGCTGCCCGGCAACAATGAATACTGGGACGAGCTGAAGAAGAAGGCCGGCATCGACCAGAAGGCCGCGGCCGAGGCCGAGCAGCAAGAGCCCGCGCCACCGGCCAAGCGCGACAAGGCCGAGGAGTACAGGCGCAGGGAGAAGGCCATAGACATCTTCAAGAAATCGGTCCTGTCCTCGAAATCAGAGAGCCTCAGCAAGGGCCTCATCTCACCGCTCAAGGCCAGAGCCGACGCCAGCAAGGGCCAGGCGAGCCACTTCTTTGGCCCGTCCATGAAGCCCGGACCTCAGGACGTCAAGAAGCGTGACGAGTCCATGACGGACTTCATGCGCTTCGGCAAGGCCGATGTGGCCAAGACAGGCGAAAAGGACAGGTCCGAGCTCGAGAAAGGCCTCGCCGAGGCGAGGCTGAAGATCGCGAACACCGAGAAGACCCTGGCGGACACGAAGATGGAACTGGCCAACGTGAGGGCCAACCAGGCCGACCGGCTCGACGAGCTCGAAACGAGGGCCCAGGAGCTCAGCTCACAGGTCTCGGCCAAGGAGAAGGAGGTCGCAGACCTCAAGACGAAGCTGGACGAGGCGAAGAGGTCGGCAACGAAGTTCGTGGGCCAACGGGAGATGGGGGCTGAGATCGAGAAGCTGAACCGGAGCATCGAGAACCTGAACTATGATGTCAGGATGAAGAACGATGTCATACTCGGCATGGAGGAGCAGATAAAGAAATTGGAAACGGAGATCGAGAACCACAAGGCGATCGCCTCGAAGGCGGATGTCAGCATCGACGACAAGGCCAGGCTCGAGCAACTGGAGGAGCTGAAGATAAGGGAGGAGGAGGTCAACAAGTTCGAGGCAAGGACCAAGAAGAACCTGGACGAACTGAAGGAGATCGCCAAGGACAATATGAAGGCCGAGTACAGGTCCAAGCGCAAGGAGATGCTCCTCGAGAACATGGAGAAGAACATCGAGTACCAGAAGCGGGAGCTCGACAAGAGGGCGGCGGACTTCGAGAGGTCGAGGCATGACAGTGAGGTCAAGGTCGAGATGCTCGATACGCGCGAGAAGGATGTCATCAAGAAGGAGGAGGACCTCCGGCTGAGCATGGACAAGGCCAATCAGGAGCTGGAGAACATCCAGGAAGAGCGCAAGAAGATAAAGAACGACCTCATGGAGCAGGCCCGCATGGACTACCGCCTCGATAAGCGCCAGCAGGAGCTCCGGTTGCAGGAGATGAAGGTCAAGGACCTTGAGGATTCGGTGGCCAAGAGGGAGACCTCGCTCAAGGCCAGGGAGACCGAGTTCAAATCCAGCGGCGGCCTGGACCAGGGCCGGATCGATGAGGTACTGAAGATGAAGACCGCGGAGCTCGCCCGGAAGGAGGAGGCCCTGAAGGCCAAGGAGGAGGAGCTCGAATCCAGGACCGGGCCCGGCGACAAGGATGCCCAGGCCGTGAGGGCGCGGCTCAGGGTCAAGGAGGAGGAGCTCAAGAAGCTCGAGGCCAGCCTGAAGGAGAAATGGGCCCAGCTCCAGGTCGAGGCAAAGAGGGCGGCTGGCGGCGCGATGACGGCGCCCATAGCCACCGGGACCGAGGGGACCGCCGAGATAAAGCCGCTCCTGAAGGTCCGCTGTGTCGGGTGCAGGGAGCTCATACCGATCTACAGCACCGTGAGGCCATTGAAGGTCCAGTGCCCAAAGTGCCAGAAGGTCGGCGTGCTGAAGTAAATATTTCTCGGACCGACCCCTCAGACATTTCCTTCCAGCTCGATGGACCTTATCAGGTCCTCGCAGGAAATGATTTTCACACCTATGTTCACCATGTCCAGGATGTTCGCGTCCTGGATGTCGGGGTCCTCGGAAGCGGTCCCGTCCGCCAGGACGAAGACGTGCAGGTCGTACGAGATGGCGTCGAAGACCGTCGTCCTGACGCAGTTGGGCGTGAAGATGCCGCCGACCACGATGGTGTCGATGCCCTTCTCTTCAAGAAGGACCTTCAGGCCGGTCCTGAAGAACGCGCTCCAGCGTTTCTTGATTATGACCGGTTCCCCCTCTATGGGGCTGAGCTGCGGGACGATCTCGGCCCCCGGTGTCCCCCCCACGACGAAAGGCCTCTTCAGGAAGTTCTCGACGCGCGGGAGCTCGACGTCGGACCCGTCCTGGGTGTAATGCCTAATGACATAGATGACGGGTACCAGGTTGGCCCTGCAGGCCGTGAGGACCTTCTTGAGGCTTGGCACTATGGCCTGGGCGTATGGCGACCACGACACGAAGTCGTTCTGCATGTCGATGAGCAGGAAGGCCATCCTGCCGAGCTGCAGGCCATCCATCTTCTTCCTCATGTTATCTGGAGAAGGATAGGGATTCGAGATATTAAGAATTAGGTGTGAAAAAGAAAAAAATATAAAAACCAAAATAAAAAGGAAAAGGCGGTCGGGACCCTAGTTCAGTTTCCTCTTCCGCCTTACGCCGTAGGTCGTTGCGCTCGATACGCCAGCGATGGCGGCCCCTATGAGGATTATAGACCCGCCGCAGACCTTGTTCTTCACCGGCGTGAGCGTTCCCGTCGAGAAGCCTGTGTATGCCGTGTAGACCGGGTCATGCTCGATCCTGTAGGAGTTCCATTGCGGGAAGCAGACGGCGTACCAGAAGGCACCGCCCCAGAACTTAGCACCACCTCTTACGACCAGATCATATGGGCTTGTGTAGTCCTTCTGGATCTGGGTGCTGAGGCCGTAGGCGAAGATGCTCATGAGACCTATGGAAAGGGCACCCTGCCAGGCCACAAGGACCAGGTCGTCCAGCCTCGCGCCGACAAGCAGGTTCAGGCCGTCCTGGTTCGATTTGACGACCGTGTTGCCATTCGTCTCGTCGATGAGGTTGAATTTGCCCCTGAGACCGATATTGAAGGCCCGTTCCTCGTTAGCGACCTTCATGGTGACGCCCGTGACCCTCTGGGACGCGCCGGATTGCAGCGTACCGATGGTCTTGTTCGCGTTGTCAACGCTCGAGTACTGGGACACGAACATGGTCACGAAGTGGACCGCGGCCATGCCCCAGTTGGGGTTCAGCAGTTTCGGGTCGACGGATTTGCCGGCGATCCAAAGCTTGGTCACCTGGCCGATCTTGTAGAAGGTCTCGGAGGTCACGACCTTGTTGGTCTTGTCCATCTTGACATGGTAACTGACGGTCAGTTCGCTGAACTTGGCGATGTACAACGGCAATGCCAGGGAGAGCCAGAACCCGGCATGGCTGTTCCCATCGATGACCTTGGCATAGAGGTTCTTGTAGGATATGCCGAAGGTGTAATCGCCCTCGCCGTTCCTCACGACCGAGATGGCGCTGACCTCAGGCTTGTATGAGTTGTCGTTCTTGAACTGGGGGAGGTCGCCGATGCCAAAGGGTACGATGTAGTAGACCGGCTCGTTGCCTGGATCGGGGACACCGTTCTGGCCGAGGGCCGTGCCGTTGTGAGTGTCGTTGTAGGCCATCAGGAAGGCGAAGACCGCGCCCAGGAAGACCTCCCTACCTGCCGGGGTGTAGTAGTGCATCCCGAAGAACTGATAAGGCAGTGTGGATACCGAGCCGTTTTTCTCGGCGGTCTTGAAGGCCACCAGGAAGGCCTGGACGTTGTTGTAGTTCACATAGGAGGCCGAGAATGTGTAGGTCGTGCCATCATTGCTGGTATTGGACACATCGGTGGTTCAGTACTCCTCCTTGAAGGTATGGCCGCCTAACTTGTTCTTCTCGTCGCCTGCTTTGTAGCTCGATGGTGGCCAGGTCTCGCCCAGCACCGCTGGTGAGATCAGGACCATGGTCAGGAACAAGGCCCCTAGGATTTTTACTGATGCGTTCATTTTCTGCACCTCTTCGACTTTGGTTTCGGAACTGCGATATAAATTCATCATACGCTATTTAAAGATTCTCTTGATATCATTAGGTAATCGAATAAATAAAGGGGGATGTAAGAATCATACCTTGCCCGGATTTTCTCACGATAAAGGTTCTTCGTTCCTGGGAAAGTCCTGTCAATCTTAAATATGAGAACGGAGATACAGCGCACGCACGACGATGGGCCCATAGCTTAGCCTGGTTGAGCACCCGGCTGATAACCGGGAGGTCCAGGGTTCGAATCCCTGTGGGCCCATGAATTCATTTTATCGACGGTGGACCGAAGGCCGTTATTCACTGATCCCCAAGATCGTCAGAAGACCTCGTTTATTCCGGAGCGCAGTTCATCAAAGGACAACCTTCCTTCTTCTCCCTCCCCGAACCTGGCTTTGATGGTCAGGGTGTCCTGCTGCAGTTCCACTCCTTTCGGTGCATCTTCAAAACGGACTCGCCGGAGAACCTTAGAAATCTCCTCCTTCTCAAAATCGGCTTTTGTGATATCACGTAGGACCGATGATGTCGCTATCATGGTGTCTAGGATGTTCCAAAGGCGTTCATCCGATTTCGGAAGTTTCTCCCAGTCCGCCTCAAAGGTGATCCCAACACCTAGATGCTCCGATATCTTCTCGCCCAACTTCTGCGCCTTCTTTTTCAGGTCCAGCTGGTTCAAGGGACCTTCCCGGACCGGAAAAGGGATTTTTCCGGAAGAGAGGATATGCATGATGTTCCCTATCTTAGGAACAATGACCGATTGGATGGCCTGCATTCCAATATACATTACATCCGGGTCTGATTCCTCGAAGTCATGGCCCTGACCTGCCAATTGGATCAAGACGAATTGTCCCTCGTTGTCATTGGAAATTGAGAGCAACCAACCTTGGACAGTCCCACCGTTGTACAACTGGAAGGTCAGCAGCGGGTAATCAAGTTCCTCTCCATTGTCGATCCTTCTCCGAACCTCGAGAATGCGCTCCAACACGGAACGGATGGAGCTCGCTGGAAGTTGGCGTAGGGCATCATTCTTTTTCATCAAAGTTTTCCCTCGATCTCGTGGTGGATCTCACTATCGGAGAAGTAGCCACCATCTTTGCCGAGGGCGAAGTTTATAGTAACCACGCCCTTCTCGAGCGTTATGCCCTTCTTGGATGGGTCGTCGATGTTCTTCAAGCTGATCTTCTTGATGCTTTCCTTGACCGCATCTTTACCGATATCATCCTTGCATATCTCGCGGAAGGCCGAAGTGATCCTGTCCAAGCCCTGATATTCAAGGTTCCGTAGCCCCTCGAGGTCCTTTGAATAGCTGTCCCAATCCACTTCAAATGGCAGGTCGAATCCGACGATCTCTTTCAACGCTGCCATGTATTTTGGCACGGTCTCATCTTTCATCTCCTTGATCCAACGCTTTTCTTCGAGCCCCATATCTTTCCCTCCATATGTCTGATAATATTTTTGTATCCTTAGATATGATGTGAATCGCTATAAAACATTTGCTATTGAATATATTGAATGTGTATCCCTGAAATGATACTAGTCTGGTCCCGTTCAGCCAGTATATGGGTATAAGTAACTGCCCTTTGTAGGGGCACGATTTCATCTTTATTGCCGTCGTGGTGCAAAGATCCAGTCTGTAAATCCCTGTGGGTCCATTGATTCATTTACCCCCATGCGGGCCTGAGCTTCTTGACCAGATACCTCAATTCCTCGTCGGTCATGTCTCGCTCATCATTCAGTACGAGCTCGTTGATGTCGTGGTCTTTGATCAACGAGGCCAATTGTGTGGGCGTCATGGCCTGGAGCTCCTCGGACGCAAGCCCGTTCTCGATGCGTAACTTCCTAAGTGCTATAGCCCTGAGCCGGTCGCGCATCTCCCTTCTCGATTCCGGGAGGTCCGAGCGTCTCGTTATCTTACCTATGTCGAACTGATGGAACCATGAATCCTTGTCCTTGGCCTTGACAATGGTCATGATGACGATCAGCGTCAGGCCAAGCATCATGAGGACAAGTTCCCTCGGGTTCGATGTGACGATCGTCACAGACCCGAGAGTATCGTAGAACGGTCTCAGCGCTTTCTCTGACACATGCCGGCTCTCGTCGAACACCACATTCCCTCCGGTTGGAAGGAGCTTCCTGACAAGGTCTCTAAGGAAGAGGCTGTTGTTCGCTGGGGTCCTATCGGTGCCTTGCCGGTCGATCAGGCCGTCGTTGTATATCTTGTCATCATTGAACAAATCTGGGTCCGAGACGAAGACTATGGCCCCGCTGGCACCCGGTTCATGATACATCGATATCACTGGGATAGGGCCCGGGATGTCATGGTCGTCCACTTGGCCATTCCCGTTTATATCGATATAGGAATTCTTCGAACTGTTCGCGAGCACCTCGACGTTCGGATCACCGGGACGGAGGTAGATACCGGTGGGCTTGTCGAGCATCAGGAGATATTGCTCGACGTCCATGTGCGCGTAGACGAGCGGGAACGAGACGTTCCGGGAATACATTGTATCCCATAGGACCTGTCCAAAGAAATGGATGTTGAACTGTTCCGCGAAGGTGTTCCCATAGCCGATGTCGTCCGCGACAATGAGCTTCCCGCCATTCTTGTAGAACTCTTTCAGGACCTCGATGTCGGCCGGCCTATAGTCCTTCTGGACCCCGAGAACGATATAAAGGGTTTTCTCCGGCTGTGCGATGTTCCGGAGGATGGTCGGGCTTCCGACCAGTGTGTAGAGCGCATAGTCGTCCTGACCGTCATCTCTCAGCATTTTCCCGAACTTCGTGCAATCCTGGTAGTCCATCTTACTATCGCTCGAGGAACTGAAGAGAGAGATCGAGCCGGTCGATACATCGTTTCCACCCGGGAGCAATGGGACGATCAGGTAGCCTACGATAATGAACAGTACTAAGAACAAGGCCAGGGCCCTTTTAAAGAGCGTATATGTTTCCATGATGGTACCTCAATTGATTATCACGTAAAAATGTCTATATAATCTTTTTGATTTTGTTAGTTTAACGTAGAACTAAGTTCTATGTGATAGAAAAATAGAATCACCGCTCTGAGGAGACTGCCCAGCAAGCAGGGCCTTCGTGAATTGCCGCGGACCCTCATCCCCACCGCTCGATCCGCCTCATCATGCTGAGGATCTCTTCCTTCGATAGGTCCGGGCAATCGTCACTTAGCAAACGTGAGAGCGCCTTATCGTGAACAAGCGCTTCGAGCTCGTCCGGTGGCATCAGGTCCAATTCCTCTTCGGATAGTTTGTTTGCCATGCGGACCTTCGTAAGCAGAGAATCCCGCAGCAGGACCTTTGCGTCCCGGCCGGTCTCTGGAAGATATGCCCTCAGGGCCCGCCGGTTCGGATTGTGCCTGTGGGCCCATTCCTCCTTGCCCCTGGTCCTCGCGACCATGGCCACGAGGACCATTCCGAGCCCCAGGACCATCAGTACGCTCTCGTTCCAGTTCGATGTGAGGATCACCATGGCCTCTATGGCACCTTGGCCCAATCCCAGGAATGGCGTACCAGGATGTCGGCTCTCGTCGAACAACAGTTTACCACCGGATGGAAGGGCCAGTTCAATTAGGTCGAGGAGGAATTGCCCATTGTCCCCAACAGACCCGTTCCCCCCACCGGCATGGAACATCTCATTGGTGAAAAGATGAGCGTCTGAAAGAAAAACGATGGGCCCTCTTTCTATCGTTCTGTTGATCATTATGGCGAAATTCGGGGCAATTTGATCCAATTGGGGCACAATATTTGGAGGAGTTATAGCAAATGTGAACGGGATTATGTCCATCTCCGCAGGATGGTAAAAGGCTAAAATATAGTCCTTTTGGCCGAGGGTCGCATTGACCTTGATCGGCTCATCGCTCGTCCCATTAGAGTGATAGGGATCCGGGTCCGGATGAATTTTGTAGGCGACTCGGTAATATATGTCCAATTTCTCTGATAGACCGTTCGATTTCTCACCGTTGTCCGCTATGATTATAGCCCCGCCGGCATCATGGAAGTCCTGGAGGGCCCCGACCTCGGAATCCCGGTATTCCCGTTCAACGTCTAGGGCCAGATAGACCGTCCTTTCGGGGTCTTCAATGTCCTTTAGAGCCAAAGGACTTCCTAGTATGCTGTAGAACCCGTAGCCTTTGCCCGTGTCCTTTAGGCTGTCGATAAGATCGGAACAACTTTTCTCATCGTTCGTGGTCTTGAATGGCGTTATAGCATTCCCTTGGCCCTGTGTCAAGGTCGGGACCAATTGGAACCCGAGGTATCCCCCAAGCACAAGGAGGAAGATGAATAGGGCGAATAACCGGTTCGCAAATGACGCCTTACCTCTCATAGGTACCCGTATAATGTTTCCTCTATACATTATATCAATCTTTGCATATTGTTAGACCAAATGGGAACGATTTCATTGCTGACCATTGACGGATTTATATCGGCCCGTAGATAATAAAATATTTCTACTAGGGAAGGGTTGAAGTTTGGCCCCGGGGGTTTTCCCCCGAGGTCATGGCATGTGTGAAACATCGTGGCCTTCAAACGGATAATGCTTGTCAGGCCCCGGAGCCGGTGCGGCTGGGGCTTCATGTTCGCCCCAGTGGCCATCAACCTCGAGTATATCGCGGCGAACATAATTGACGTCGTCGACGAGGTCGAGGTCATCAACTACGAGTTCGACGAGACCCCGATCGAGGATTACCTCAAAGAGCATAACCCCGACCTGTTCGGGGTCACCATGAGCGCTACTGAACACACCGCCGGCCTCGAGCTGTTGATGAAGGCGAAGAAGCACGACAAAAAGGTCAGGACCATTGTCGGCGGATTCCACCCGACCGCGGTCCCGGACCTCATGCTGTCCTTCAAACAGGTCGACATGGTCGCCGAAGGTGAGGCCGAGATGACCATGCGTGAGCTCGTCCAAAAGGGCGACCCCGAGGGTGTGGAAGGTATCGCCTACAAGGACAAGGACGGTAAGCCGGTCCACAACCCCAGGAGACCCGTCGTCAAGGACCTCGACACATTGCCGTTCCCTGCCAGGCAGCTCAGAAAAGGCGACGAGTGCAAGTTCTCGCTCAAGCGGTTCGGCCTGCACAGGGACCAGGTCCATACATCCCGCGGGTGTTTCGGCAAATGCACATTCTGCTGCGAGCCGAACATGTCGCATTCCCGGCAGCGTTTCCGTAGGCCGGAGAAGGTCTTCGAGGAGATCAAGCAGATCTACGAGCTCCACCACAAGGAACCGACATTCATCCTTATCGGTGACCCGCACTTCACGGGAGGGCCCAGGAAGGTCGACCAGCTCTGCGACATGCTCATCGACGCCGACATGGACATCGAGTTCACGGCCATGGTCAGGGCGGACATGATCGCGAAGCATCCTGACACAGTCGCAAAGATGGTCAAGGCCGGCGTAATAGGTTATTGCATGGGCATGGAGAGCCCCGCGGAGGACGACCTCGGGTCCACGAAGAAAGGCATCAGCAACGAGATCCAGCGGGAGGCCGTCAAGGTCCTCAGAAGGAACCATGCCGTGGCCGGCGGGACCTTCGTCTGCGGCCTCGAGAATCACACAGAAGAGGAGATACTGC
>Ga0315295_10000694_pt1 | contig 29164 bp, 27 predicted proteins | sample YL17G14_0_MG_FD_204453 | JGI IMG/M metagenome (GOLD analysis project Ga0315295, IMG submission 204453) | Sediment microbial communities from Yellowstone Lake, YNP, Wyoming, USA - YL17G14_0 | ecosystem: Environmental > Aquatic > Freshwater > Lake > Sediment | place: USA: Wyoming | collected... | reverse complement strand
CTAAATATGCAATAAGAGAGGTAAAAAGAACGGCGGGAATAAGAATTTTTAGAATAGTCAATATGCTGGTAAGGAATAGGGGGACGGTTCTATTTTAAATATTCTTTAAAATAATTTGCAAGAAAATACCTCCGTATACAGAAACGCTATAAATTCCCCTATAACCCCGTACCACTCGCTTCGCTCGGGTGCGGGGCACGAGTTCTATTATCGTCAACTGAGGGGAGCCAGTCTTGACAATTACCCCTATCAGTAATGATAGGGGTAATTTTTGATAATTAGATGGCCATCCCACACGGGGACACCCTAGGGAAGTATAGGGTGGCACTTCGTGGGATGGCCTCGGAATTGCATAGATCTTAGCCACTACTTGTTAGACGTTGACTATCATGCTATAGCAAAGTATAATGTTATAGGTGAGTAGAGACCACGTTTAATATGGAAATAACTAACCCAGAAAGAAGGAGGAGCATCCATGGGCGATAAAGGCAAGAAAGATAAGAATAAACACAACAAACAAGTAAACATAGCAAAAAACACAAAAAACGAAGCGAACACGAAAAAACAAGAAAAAACACCCTAGTAGAAAAAAAGAACAGAAAAAATCCGGTAATTAGGGGGCCATCCTACAAAGTATCACTCTACACTAATAAATCTTTATAACATTCCACCAGTCTCTCCGCCTCCGTCGTATAAAGAAACTCTATAAATTCCCCTATAAACCCCGTACCACTCGCTTCGCTCGGGTGCGGGGCACGAGTTCTATTATCGTCAACTGAGGGGAGCCACATATGAAAAAAGCCCTTCATAATACGGAGGGTTTTTTGTTTGATGGCTCTTTATCACAGACGATCTGCACCGGTATTTCAATGAAAATATCTTTCTTGAAAGACCTTTATGCATATAGCAATATCTTTTGTTAGGCGGCATTTACATACTTTGCGCAAAATGAAATGTTGATTTTCGCAGTTTTAATGGTATATTTATATATACTAATAAATAATACAGGTTATTATGGCCGATAAAAAGAAAAAAATACTGCTTGTGGATGACGAACCGGATTTGTTAGAGGTTATGGAAGCCATATTACACATGGGCGGTTATGACGTCATAAGGGCTTCTAGCGGAAAAGAAGCCCTAAAATTAGCCGAAGCCGAGCATCCCGATTTAATCTTACTCGATATTAAAATGCCGGAGATGGACGGTGTGCAAACAACGGATCTTCTGAGAAACCATGAGTCAACAAGGGATATCCGCATAGTTTATTTATCTAACGTAGTCCATGATAAGGAAGTGGTGGAAGGCCACGTAATGGGCAGCAAAATAGGCGACCTATATTTCATACCCAAAACATATAAAGCCGATAAAATATTGGAAATCGTAAAACACAACCTGGAAATAGCGTCACAGAATCATAAGTCCGGTTGATGGGCTGTGAGCTGTGAACAATGTAGTTGCCTGATTTACCTGTGCCCCGAAGGGGTATCAGGCAAAAATGCCGGTTAGCCCAATAAATTGGGCAACTACAAATATGGGTTGTGGGCTTTGCCCAATAAATTGGGCAACTACTGGGGGCTGTGAGCTAGGCGGGTGGCGATGGTTGATATAAAAACACACTATCAAAATATTCAGAAGGTACTCTGGATTGTTTTGGCGCTGAATTGGTTGGTTGCCGCAGCCAAACTTATCTGTGGGCTTATAATCCGGTCAGCGAGTATGACCGCAGACGGATTTCATTCTTTATCCGACGGGGCTTCAAACATCATTGGCCTTTTAGGAATCCGGCTTTGCTCATTGCCAAAAGATGCGGATCATCCATACGGGCATAAGAAATACGAAACCCTCTTTGCTTTAGGGATTGCCGCAATGCTGTTTATGGTCGCGTTCGGTCTTGCAAAAGAAGGCGTCAGCCGTATTTTTAAACCCGTAATCCCGCAAGTTGATATCGTTAGTTTCGCAGTAATGCTGTCTACCCTCATAGTTAATATCGCGGTTATGGCTTATGAATATCGACGCGGAAAACAATTGCAGAGCGATATATTGGTGGTAGACTCAATGCATACGCGCGCCGACATATTTACTTCATTTTCAGTTATTGCGGCCTTGATTGGGGTAAAACTTGGCTTACCAATCATTGACCCGATTATTACGCTTATTATTTCCGGTTTCATTACGCGCTCTGCGTTTGAAATCATACGAGCGGAATCCGGGATACTATGCGATGCTGCCGCAATAACAGATACGGATAAAATTAAGGAAGTAGTTTTAGAAATCGATAAAGTAAAAAGCTGCCATGCGATCCGCACGCGAGGCCGTTTTGATGATGTGCATATTGATCTTCACGTGCAGATAGACGGAAAAATAACCTTGTATGATGCGCACAAAATAAGCCATCTTATACAAACAAAAATTAAAGAAAAATTTCCACACGTTGTGGATGTTATTGTTCACGTGGAGCCTTTTACGGAGAAAACGGCAATAAAATAGCGCCATTTTCTTATAGCGGAACAATTCTTATCCAGAATGCCATATAGCCCCTTTTTCCGAATTCCATAACACCTCTCCCCTTTTTTTAAAATTTAGTGAAACTTTTTTGGATATTTCTTTGTCTAATATAGCGAACGGAAAGAATTGGTTTGTACTAAATTACAAAGGGCTTCGCTAAACTATTTATTTTATGATTACAGAGATTAAAAAATAGATTATACAGATTAGATATCGACGAGAAAATCCCTGCCTGACCGGCAGGCAGGTGTGTAATCTTTCTAGAATCCCTGCCGGCAGGCAGGTGTGTAATCAACAGCCCTGAACGAATTTTGTGAAGGGCTGTTACAAAAAAAGGAGGGAAAAATGTTAATCAAAAAAATTCTCAATGCAAAATTTTTATTACTTATTGCCTTAAGCGCTGCCTTACTTCTACAGTCGGGCAATGCGTTTGCTTGGCATCGGCCTTTGAGGGAAATCCGTCATCCGCATCATGATAATAGAAGTATCGCCTATCCACCTGATAATTATATGATCATCGAAATCGGCGGTATGAAATTTTACTACAGAGACGGCGCGTTTTACAGAAAGGATGCCAATAGATACATTGCGGCAAATCCTCGCTGGGGAGACTGTTATTACCGGGATCGCCGCTCGTCATCGCACTCTCATAATCACCGGTAAGGTATGCCTATATTTACACATCTTTATCGGAGCACAGATGATCACAGATTGCGTGTCATGCGGTCCTCTTTCACAGATGATCACAGATAGTACGTAAATCTGTGCTAATCTGTGAAAAACGATTGTTTAACATCCAATCTGCGATCATCTGTGTATATGTAACCCAATTCTTCAAATATTATACTTTCTCTTGCAAAACTCGTTGATACGTAACTTTTAAAACCGAACATTGGGTACGGGAAAGTGAACAAAAGAAATAGCCGTAATCCTTTCTTTCTTTCTGCTCCCTTTTCTTTCTTTGTTAATAGTGTGAATATATGGATTAGCAGGGCATCTTAAAAGAATCCCCTCTCCCCAAAGGGGAGAGGGTTAGCCTGCCTGCCGGCAGGCAGGGGTGAGGGGAAAAGAAACAGAATCCCCCTCATCTTAATCTTCTCCCCCTAAGGGGGAGAAGAAGAAATTTCGCTTTTTGTCAATGTTCGGTTTCTTATTCCCAAATGTTCGGTTTCTAGGTTACGCATCACTTTTGCAAAATTCGTTCGGTATTTATAGTTTTATATGATATAATCTATTTTTTAAGGAATGTATCTTAATAATATCAAAGAAAGGGGGTTATGTGTTTAACATAACAAGAAACTTTTTATTATTTTTGCTTTTTGCGGGTTTAATTATACCAACAATTGTTTTTGCGGAATCTGCGCAGGAGATCGATAGGCTTGCCGATGCCCAACTAAAGAATTTCACCGCTATTAAAGGTTCGGATGCCGTCATCAAGCAAGCTGCGGGTATACTCATATTTCCAAGGGTTTTTAAAGCCGGAATCGGTATAGGCGGAGAATACGGAGAAGGCGCCCTCAGGATAAACGGAAAAACAGTAGACTATTATAATACCGCAGCGGCGTCCATAGGATTTCAGCTTGGAGGCCAAAAGAAAACCATAATAATTGCCTTCATGAAAAAAGACGCCCTTGACGCCTTCCAGAGCAGCTCCGGATGGAAAATAGGGCTCGATGCCTCAGTTGCTGTTATAGCAATCGGCGCGGGCGGCGCAATAGACAGCGCCCAACTTAATCAGCCGATTATCGCATTCATACTTGACCAAAAAGGCCTGATGTATAATGTGACGCTTGAAGGCGCAAAGATATCAAAGATTAAAAAATAAAAAAGTTTCCTTCACTTCGGATGTTCGTGCTGTGAAAACAAATATATATGAAAACAGTAATACTTTTAACCATATCCAATATTTTTATGACAATAGCCTGGTACGGCCACTTAAAATACAAGGCGTCACCCCTTCCTAAAGTTATTGCCATAAGCTGGCTTATCGCATTTGTGGAATACTGTTTTCAAGTGCCTGCAAACCGCATAGGCCATTACCGATTCTCGGCCGCCCAGCTTAAGACAATGCAAGAGGTCATCACCTTGATTGTTTTCTGTGTTTTTTCCATAATTTACCTCAAAGAAGAAATTAAGTGGAACTATGCCGTAGGGTTTTTAATGATGATAGGCGCTGTTTTCTTCATCTTCAAAAAATGGTGAAGCTCTGCGGCCTCTATAAACTTGGGGACGGTCCTTCATGTCATAACATCTTATGGATAAATAAGTTATGACATGACGCTTTACATTGTTGCTACCCGCTGGGCGCCAGAACTGTCTTCAACATTCTTTCAAACTTATTCCCTCCCCATCTTTCAACTAAGCAACTAAGCGCTAGCACTAACTGCGGTACTTATTATTACAAAAAGGCTTGACAAGATTATAAATACCGTGTATAATTAATAATGTAAATAGTTAATATTATTAATTATTAGGGGGGTTTATGAAAAATAGCTCTATATCGGGGTTTTCGCACGAAGTAACCAAGGTCCTGCCCGTCATCATGAGGCATATGATCGAAAAAGACGGCAGCGCTATAAATAAAATCGGCCTTACCATGGTGCAGATGGTAGCGGTCCACCTATTGGATGACAGCGGGCCTCTAAAGATGAATGAAATCGCAAAGGCCTTGCATATAAGCCTCCCGGGGGCAACAGGGCTTATAGACAGGCTATATAAGTTAAAAATGGTCAAAAGAGAATTTGACGAAACAGACAGACGAATAATCCGCATAAGCTTAAGCCTTAAAGGCAAAAAAACGGTTGATATGACAAAGGAAATGCGGCGCAGAAACATAGAGGATATATTCGGTAAACTGACCGAAAAGGAGCGCAAGACTTATTTAGAAATACTCAACAAGATAAAAAACGTGATAATTAAAGGGTGATTTAAATGATGAAGAAAATATTAACCATAAATTTGATTTTATCGATGCTTCTCTTCCCCATTTGTTTCTCGGAGGATGAGCCTTATTTCGATAAAGAACTTTTTATTCAATTGGCAAAAGAGGAAAGGACATTGAAAACAGGCCTAATCGAATGCATTAATCATGCCTTAAAAAATAATTCCGAAATTAAAGTAAGGCGCCTTGATACATTGATAGCTTATGATGATATAAAAATTGCGGGCTCAGAATTTGAGCCTTCCCTAACCGTTGGTTACTCGCTTTATGACAGTGAAAAAGAATCGGTAAGCAGGTCAAGTTCATTAGGGTATCCGGATATACCTACTTATAGGGATATCAACTACGACGCTTCATTATCCGGCAAAATTGTGACCGGAACAGAATATACGGTTTCGTTCCTGAATAAGAGATATAAAAGCAATTCCTTATTGCAAAAATATAATCCTTATTATTTAACCAATCCGTCGGTTTCTCTTACGCAGCCTCTTTTGAGAGATTTCGGGATACTTGTAAACCGCGCCGACATTATAATCGCTAAAAAAAATAAGAAGCAATCGGTTGAGGGCTTTAAGGCTATGGTCATGGACACAGTAACCGGCACTAAAATCGCATATTTTACATATTTTTACGCTCAAGACGGTTACTCCATAGCCGACCTCTCGTTAGCGAGAGCAAAGGATCTATTGGACGTAAACAAAGCGCGTTATGAAAAAGGGTTAATAAGCTCCGTTGATTTACTGGAAACCGAGGCATTTGTAGCAGGCAAAGAAAAAACTTTGCTGAGCGCTGAATCGATTTTAAAATTAGCCGAAGATAACCTTAAAATAATAACCAACTATGTCGATGACCCTTTATACTGGAATGCAAAACTTGAACTAACCGATAAACCTGAAAATATCAAGAAAGAAGTAAATTTAATCGATTGTTTAGAAAACGCGTTTTCATACAGGCCTGATTACGAAGAGGCCAAGATAGACCTGGAAAGCCGCGATATAAAAATAAAAGTGGCAAAAAACGGCCTCCTGCCCACTCTGGACATTACTGGGAGTTTCGGCTTAAACAGTTTAGGAAAAAACTACAACCAGGCAATAGATAGATTAAATACCGACTATAAAGACTGGAGCGTAGGGCTTGAAGCCACGCTTCCTTGGGGCGGCGGTGATAGGGCGAATTATGATAAGGTCAAACTGGAAAAAGCAAAGGCGCTGATTGAATTTAAGAGGCTCGAGCAAAATATAATACTTGAAATAAGAGACAGGGTTCGGGCGGTAGATATACAATACAGGCAGCTTGGCGCCGCTTCTCTTTCAAAAGAGAAAGAAACGCAGAATTACCAGGCGCAGAAAGAGCGGTATGACGCCGGGCAAATAAGCACCCACGACATGCTCGAATACCAGAATGAACTCACGGCCGCAGAACTGGAGTACACGAAGGCATTAATAGATTACAATACGGCTATTATCAACCTAGACAGGTCTGAAGGAATGACATTGATGAGAAATAGCATTCTACTGGAGGAGCAATGAAAAATATAAACACATTAATCAAAAATTTGACCGGCGCGATCATTAAAAGGAAGCGCGCTTCTATAGCCGTTTTTCTTTTAATCGCTTTGATTTTCTCGCTCGGCCGCTGCTCGAGGGAAATGCAGGCAAAGAAAGAAGAAGCGGCAATTCCCGTAAAGGCAATGAAGGTGGAACTTAAAGACCTCAATCTTACACTTGAGTATGTAGGCAATATCAAGGGCAGGGACGAAGCAACTGTCTATCCTAAAGTAAGCGGCAAGATTGCAGAAAAAGTAAAAGAAGACGGAAGCCCTATAGCCAAAGGTGAAACAATCGTCTATATCGATAGAGACGAGGTCGGCCTCAAATTTGAAAAAGCCCCCGTGGAAAGCCCTCTCGCGGGCATTATAGGAAGAATATATGTAGATATAGGTTCGAACGTCACGCCGCAAACACCCGTAGCATTAGTAGTAGACATGGAAGGCGTAAAAATAGAATTAAATATACCTGAGAAATATATTCCAAAGCTCTCATTGAGTCAGAACGCGGTTATAACTGTCGATGCATACGCAGACGAAAAATTTACAGGCCAGGTGTCCAAGATTAGCCCTGTTATCGACATCGATACAAGAACGGCTCCGGTTGAAATAAGCATAACCGACGAAAAGCATTTACTCAAATCCGGCATGTTCGCAAAAGCGAAGCTGACTATCGAGGAACATAAAAATGTCCCGATAATTCTGAAAGAAGCAATAATGGGCAAAAATTCTGACACATATGTGTTTGTAGCCAAAGATAACAAAGTTGCCATGAGAAAGGTTTCCTTGGGCATACGACAAGGCCCTTATTTCGAAGTAACCGAAGGCTTAAAAGACGGAGACCTTGTTGTCGTTATGGGCCAGCAGAGATTGCGGGACGGCGCCAATGTAACTGTCGAGATCTACGAAGAAACTTATAATTTATAAATTTAATTCAAAGTGAGATTTTTATGAATCTACCGGAATTCGGGGTTAGAAAACCTGTTACGAACCTCATGATATTTTCAGCCATCATCATTATCGCCCTATACAGTTTAACAAAACTTGGGATCGATATGATGCCTGAGATAGAACCTCCGTCAATAAGCGTCATAGCCGCTTATCCCGGCGCAAGCTCTGAAGACGTCGAGATAAAGGTAACGGAGCCTTTGGAAAACCAGCTTGTCACGACACCCGGATTGGAGAAGCTCACGTCACGCTCCATAGAAGGCATATCTCTGGTAACGCTCCAGTTCAAATGGGGCACGAATCTTGACGAGGCCTCTAACGATATCCGCGACCGAATCGAACGCGCAAAGCGCGTATTGCCTGACATACCCGACGAAATGGATAATCCGATGATATTTAAATTCAATACTTCGAACATACCCATTTTATTTGTTGGAATAACCGCAGAGCAGAGCTACCCGGAATTGTATGACCTCATTGATAAAAGAATCGGAGATTCCTTAAGGCAGCTGCCCGGCATAGGCACTATTCAACTTTACGGAGGGCTTGAGCGTCAGATTAATGTCTGGATAAACAAGGACAGGCTCGAAGGTTACGGATTTTCCATAGTCGACATACAAAACGTCCTGAAACAGGAAAATGTCACGCAGCCTTTGGGAAGCATAAAGTCAGGCCTTACCAATTACTTACTGCGTCTTTCCGGAGAATTTGCCTCGCCTGAAGAGATAAATCAGGTCATTTTAGGCAAGCGCAACGGAAAATTCGTCTATCTTAAAGATGTCGCCAATATAGAAGACGGTTATAAAGAAATACAGATGCGCGTAAGGATTAACAGGCGGCCGGGGCTGATGATGTCCGTTCAAAAGCAGACAGGGACAAATACCGTCGAGATAGCGGAAAACGTCAAAAAAAGAATAAATGAATTAAAGAAAAATCTGCCTGCCGATATCACTATGTATTTTATTTTCGATAATTCAGCGGATATAATAACCGCTTTAAGTTCGCTTAAATCAGCCGTCCTGAACGGCATAATACTAGTAATTTTTGTAGTATGGTTTTTCCTGCGCCAAGTTGCGCCCAGCGTCATTATCGCCCTCACCATACCATTTTCGCTTATGATAGCCTTTATTTATCTTTTCGTGAGCGGGAAAACAATAAACGTCATAGGCCTTTCATCCCTGGCAATTGCCTCCGGCATGGTTGTCGATAATGCCATCGTTATCGTCGATAATGTATTCCGGCATTTGGAGAAAGGCGAAAGACCGAAAGAAGCTGCTATTTACGGATCGCTTGAAATGTTTCTGTCGATAGCCGCATCGACATTAACCACCGTAGTTGTATTTTTACCTATGCTTTTTATAAGTGGTGTGGTAGGCATCATGTTCGGGGAGTTGGCAATAATAATTACGGTAACGCTTATAGCGTCATTATTTACAGCGGCTACTTTCAGTCCGATGCTGTGTTCTAAATTTATGAGGATAGATAAAAATAATTCCAAGGAAAAAAATAAATTCTTCAAAAATTTTTATGCTAAATCTGAAAAGTGGTTTAAATCATGGGAGGAATTTTACTCAAAATCCCTTGCATGGTGTCTCGCCCGCAGAAAAACCGTTATTTTCGGCTTCCTGGGGCTATTCATCTTCAGTCTATTTATGATGAGGTTTGTAGGAAATGAATTTATACCTGATGAAGATACCGGAGACATACGCATAACGGTTAACTTAAACTTAGGCACAAGGCTCGAAGAAACCGATAAAGTGGCAAGAAGAATCGAAGATATTTTAGAAAAACAGGTGCCTGAGGCAAAGTTTATATTTGCGAGACCCGGCACAACACCCGGGGTCGGCAGGGCTATGGGCGCAGGCTCGTCGGGAGAACACATCGTAGTCTGCGGGGTAAAACTTGTTCCGAAACAGGAAAGAAAACGCTCTGTTTTCGAAGTAGGCCAGGCGGTCAGGAAAGAAATAGGAGGCATACCCGGCGTTATAAAAACAGATGTATCCACGGGAAATCCCCTCGGGAGAATGATTACGGGAATGGGCGGCAAGGCCATACAAATCGAAATCATCGGCCATTCATTTGAAGAGACCAACGCCCTGGCGGTAAAGATAAGAGATATAATGGGAAAAATACAGGGCGCGGTAGACGCGAGCATCTCACGCGAAATAAACAAACCCGAATTAAAAATTGAAGTGGATAGGGAAAAGGTTGCCGCATTAGGCCTTAACATGTATACGGTTGCATCAAGTATCAGGACATATATAGAGGGCGCGACTGCGACAAAATATCGCGAAAAAGGCGAGACATACGATATCTATGTAAGGCTGGAAGAATCTTCCCGCTCGAAAATAGAAGACATCGAAAACTTATCAATCGTTTCGCCGCTCACAGGAAAACAATTGAAATTATCAAATTTCGCAAAAATAGAGGAAGTTGCCGGCCCCGTCGAGATAGAGCGGCAGAATCAGGAAAGGGTCGTACGAGTGGAATGCAACATATATCACCGCTCGCCCGGAAAGGTAAGAGAGGATATCAAAAAAGAATTGGATAAATTAGTGCTGCCTCAGGATATTATGATAAATTTCGGCGGAGAAGCCGAAGAACAAGTCAAGGCATTTAAGGATTTGATGCTTCTTCTTATGCTGGGCATCATATTGGTGTACATGGTAATGGCCGCGCAATTCGAATCTCTTCTCGACCCATTTATTATCATGTTCGCGGTCCCCTTTACTTTCACCGGCGTATTCCTGGGATTCTTTTTGACAAGGACAACGCTGAGCGTTATTACATTTCTAGGTATCATCATGCTTATGGGTATTGTCGTAAATAACGCCATAGTGCTGGTAAGTTATATAAATATACTTCGGGCAAGGGGGCTCTCCATGTTAGAAGCCGTAACCAGGGGCGGGAAAGAAAGGCTGAGGCCTGTCCTCATGACAACCATTACAACCCTGGTAGGCTTATTTCCTTTAGCGATATCTCGGGCAGAAGGTTCTGAAGTATGGCAGCCTTTAGGCATAACTATGATTTCGGGTCTCACGGTTTCAACTCTGATTACTATGCTTTTTGTTCCTACTTTATACGCGATATTTGAGACAAGGGTTAAAAAGAACGGCAAAAAGTGATTCTTTTTTATGTTGAGATAAAATTTAAAACGGGGTAATTATGAAAATGGTAATAATAGTATACAATGAGGCGATGGATTCGGAGGTAATGGACGTATTGGAACACTGCGCCCTGAAAAATTACACAAAGATAACGGGTGTCTTTGGCAAGGGCGGCACGTCGGGCACCCACATGGGAGATGATATATGGCCCGGGAGAAATAATATATTATTTATCGCCTGTGAGGATAAATTTAAGACGCAGCTGCTTACCTGCACCAAAGAATTGCGACGGCGTTTAGGCAAAGAAGGCATAAAGGCATTTGTCCTTCCTCTTGAAGAAATAACGTAACATAGCGCACAGCTCAAAGCCCATATTTGTAGTTGCCCAATTTACCTGTACCCCGAAGGGGTATTGGGCTAACCGGCATTTTTGCCTGATAAATCAGGCAACTACATTGCCACAACGCATACCAAGCCCACAGCTCACAGCTTTTCCTATTGACACCCCGCATACTCACACCTTATAATACGCATAGTCGTTCTTTTTTTCTACTAATAAAACGTTTCCTGCAATATTAATTAATATGAGTTTATTGCTAATAGCGATAACCCTTGCTATGGCAGGGTATATTGGCTGGGCTATAGGCGCTAATGACGCCGCAAACTGCGTCGGCGCGGATATCGGCTCAGGCAAGATGACGGTTAGGCAGGGCATAATAATAACCTGCCTATTCAGTCTCTTAGGTGCTTTACTTTTAGGTTCAAGGGTTATGAAAACAGTCGGTAAGGGTATAGTTCCGCTGGATAGATTAGATCCGAATATTAGCATTTTAATAGCTTTAGCGGCATGTTTCGGAGCAGGAACATGGGTAATTATAGCAACCCTGAGAGGCCTTCCTGTTTCGACAAGCCATTCAATAGTCGGTGCTGTCGCGGGCGCGGGGCTTGCAATCGGAGCGCCGGTAATGTGGAATAAACTTTTAGATATTTTTGTCTGCTGGGTCCTGACACCTCTTGGCGCGGGCATACTTTCTTATGCCTTGTATACACCGTTCAGGAAACTTTTTTATCTTTTAGTGCCCAGAAGATTTAACGATTTAGCAATAACATTTTTTATATTTGCTACAAGCATATATTTAGCGTTCACATGGGGAGCAAATGACGTTGCTAATGCCACCGGTATAATTACGGGCGCCGGTATTATGAATTCAGAACGAGCAGCGCTATTTGGCGCTGTCTTCATAATAATCGGTATCGTGACATTCGGGCGTAAGGTTATTGAAACAGTCGGATTCAGCATAACGCGTCTTGCGCCATTAATGGCAATAGTCGCTGAAATAGCAAGCGGATTAAATGTGCATATTTACACAATCCTTGGCATGCCTGTTTCGACAAGCCATTCCATCGTAGGCGCTATCATCGGCGTAGGTTTGGTCAAAGGTATAAAGACGGTGAATTACAAAATGGTAAAAGAAATCGTATTTGCCTGGAGCTTAACTCCGGTAGCAAGCGGATGCATATCTTTTTTTGTGATTAAAATAATTAAAATATTTATTAGCGGTTGATAATGAAAGGAGATGGTTTAACATGAAAGAATCAAGGAATATCTTGGGGTGGCTCGGCATGCAGCAGGAAAAACTCGTTATGGAAGACGCTAAGAAGCACGTGGATGTTACGTATCAGACAGTCGAGTGGTTTGAGAAGGCCGTTTCGGCGTTTGTTGAAGGCGATTATGCAAAAAAAAGAGAAGCCATAGATAAGGTGAGGGAATGCGAGAAGCAGGCGGATCTTTTAAGGGCGAAAATGGTTACTAAGTTATCCGAAGGCATACTGGTTCCTCCCGACAGGGAAGACCTTATGCATTTTGTAAAGACTTTGGATAGAATCGCGGACTGGACTAACGGTTCGGCAAGGCTGCTTGATTTTATAAACGAGAAATTACCTCAACCTATATTAACAGAAATTTCTGTATCGGCTGATATAATTTTTGGTTCAATCTCCAAATTAAAAGACGGCATTCACGCTGTTATGGACAATGATCTGGATAGGGCTATAGCCGATTGCAATGAAGTCGACGCATACGAAAGCCGGGCGGACGAACAAAAGAAGATTCTCATAGGAACGCTGATAACCGCGAAGCTTGATGCGCCGATACTATTATTGTCTTATCAGCTGGCAGAATACATGGAAGGCGTGACAGACAAGATAGAAGACGCTGCTGATTTCGTCAAGGTATTAGCCATAAAATCAAAATAGAATGAAGCATATTTAAACTACTATCCGACAGATTTATTAGCGACGGCGAATTTCGAAAAAAGAATCCCTATCTCGTATAAAACCAATAGAGGAATCGCCAAAAGAATCTGACTAATCACATCCGGCGGCGTTAACGCCGCTGCGACGATAAATATGGCAACAATAGCGTGGCGCCTTTTCGTTATTAAGAAGCGCGGCGTAATAAATTTCAGTTTTGTAAGATAGAGCATCGCGAGAGGTAATTCAAAAACGACGCCGAAAACAAGCGTGAGCGTCCCGACAAAATTTATATAGTTTGACACGGTTATCATGGGTGTCATATAATCCGTAGAAAAACCCAAGAGAATCTTTAGCCCTATCGGAATTATAACAACATACCCAAAAACCGCTCCGGCTATAAAAAAAATAAAAGACAAAGGCCCGAATATAAGCGCGTATTTCCTTTCATTTTTATACAGACCCTCGGAAATAAACCGCCAAATCTGAAATATAATAACGGGCGAGGACAGAAATAATCCTACGAAAAAAGCCACTTTTATATTGGCCAAAAAAGCGTCCTGCGGCGAAAGAAAAACAAGTTTACCTATAGGCTTTACAAGGGCGGAAAAAATTGAATCGATGCGTGTATATGCAAGGCAGGATACAACGATTACGGATAAAGCTATTTTTATTATCCTGAACCTTAATTCCTCTATGTGCTCAAGTAAAGTAAGCTTTCTATCCACTTACTTTTTTATCGGGGCCTATGTAAAATTTACCGTAATAGAAATCATCCGGATCCAGTCCCTTTTTCTTTAAAAGTTTTCTATTTTTTCTTCTTTTCTTTATTTGTTTTACGGATATTTCAAAACGTTTTTTTGTTGCCATAATTTAACCCTTTCTGAATTTCACGCATAAATATACCACAAATTTGATTTTTTGTATACACTAATTGTATGCGTAACCTCAAAAGTAGACATTCGGGAACAAGAAATCAGACATTGACATCATATATTGTAGTTGCCCAATTTACCTGTACCCCGAAGGGGTATTGGGCTAACCGGCATTTTTGCCTGATAAATCAGGCAACTACAATGTAGTTGCCCAATTCATTGGGCACAACCAAAGCCCATAGCTCACAGCCCATAGCGCATAGCGCAAAGCACAAAATGGGCTATGAGCTAAAAGCGCAAAGCACAAAGCGCATAGCCCATCTGTGCTTTGATAAAGATGTGTAATGGAGCATTGAAAACACTTACGAAATTTGCATTTTCTAAATTTATTAGGTATTATTTAATAGCCAACGTGTTACAAATCTTTTACATTATTTTTACGGTTCCGTTACCACATTTATTAAAAAATAGGGTATTATTTATATGAAGAAACCGGTGAAACATTTGGAGGATAAATTAATGGAAAGAGAAGAAAGAAGAAAGTATCCGAGATTTCCCGTCTACTATGACCTGCTTTATAAGAAAACCGCCGAATCAAATAATAACAAGAAACAGGCTATCGTAGAAAATGTCTCCCGTACAGGCGTGAAAATACGGACTTCGGGTATTTTAAAAAAAGACGACGAGCTCGAACTCACCATTTATAAATCGCCTAACGCAACCCCGATCGGCGCGCATGGCCGCGTCGTATGGTATAAGGAATCCCCTTTTGTATACGGCGAAAAACTGGCTGGTATCTTCTTCACTAAAATAGGCTGGACAGAATCTGGCAAGCTTATAAACAAGTACTATATGGATTAAACTTTACAGCCGGCCTGGACAAAATTCTCTAAACGGCTCAAATTTACATCAATTTCTTTCTGAATAATTTCCAGCGCCTTTTTATTCTCTTCTTTGAATAGATGTTCAAAGCGTCCCTGCGTTTTCAAAAATTCGATAATCGGCTTTCTCTCCTTGGGTTTATATGTAAAACGCCATACGCCTTTTTCAACTTCAAAAAGCGGCCAGAAACCTGTCTCAACCGCTAATTTCGCCACCTGGATCGCGTTTTCCTGAGGAAATCTCCACCCTCTATGGCAGACAGCCAAAATATTCAGGAACGCGGGACCGTCAGCCTTAAACGCCTTTTCGGCTTTCGTTACCAGATCGTTCCAATTCGATATAGAGCCTTGAGCAACATACGGTATATTGTGAGCCGCTACTATTGCCGTCAAATCTTTTTTCCTCTGAATCTTGCCTATGCTTTCTTTTCCCGCCGGCGCTGTTGTAGTAGACGCGCCGTATGGCGTAGCGCCGGACCTTTGTATCCCGGTATTATGCACCACAAATCCATCGGCTATAAAATTATGTTCGTCTTCCACCCTTAAATCCAAAGTGGGTTCTTTCCCAACAGGTTTTATGCCTGTTATTTTTTCCATTTTGAAATTCTCATTATCTATTAAAAAGTCCTGATATCTATATTGGCTCGGGTATTTCTCGATGTTCCATTCCTTTTTCCTGCTGAAACAAATATATCCGTACTCCGAATCCTTCAGTAAATTCCTTTTTACGCATTTTGCGCCTTTTTCTTTTCTTTGCCAATGAATTTTCCCTACTCTATAGTCCATCGTCTGAAGTAAAAGCCTTATACTCTTAAGTAAAGACGAACTCGCTGAAACATAACGACAGCTCTTTTTATATTCATAGCCGTCGGACAGTATTAAACCCTTAACAAAACTTTCTTTTTGTTCTTTTGGCAAGGCAAACACCCAACCCGGCACTGTTTTATTTTTCGCCCCGGAACCGACTCCCAAAGAATCTATGAACTTCGCAAGATTCACAGAATTGATATAAAGATATAAATTATCTTCTCTCATTTTAGCGCTTCCGAAAATCTTACGGTGAAGTCTTTTAAAAATCATCCTTGCTCTTGTGTTTTCTGGCAACGCTAAACCAATCTCCCCCCTCTTAAGGCGCACCCACCCATCACCTACGTAAAGGCCAAGATACGCCATTAACTCTGGGCTTGAAAAAAACGGGAGATTTATTTTATTCAATTTACTTACTTTATAATCCCCTACTTCAACCATCTTAAAAACGAAGTTTTGTTTTTTGTTAATATCTAATTTTTTCAGAGTTACTACCTCATCGCCGACTTTGAGATTATCCATCGTTTTCCAGATAAGACAGTTGGTTTTTCCTCTTTTATTTCTCTTTAAAATCAGAAAAGGATGATTTCCTGTAGCTTTTATGGAATGATGAAGCGTTTCTATTTTAAAAACCTCTTTTGTGCCATTGTCAAATATGCCTGTACATCTCTTCAAAACAGGTTTATATGTTTTCTGGTTAAAAGCGTATACTTTATCGCCTACTTTTATGTCGGTAATCTTCTTAAGCCCGTCTTCTGTCATAATCATCGAATCTAAACTTAAGCAATTCATGTAGGCTTCGTTGTCATAACATACGTAAACAAATTTATGGCCCCTTTCTAATGCGCCGGAAAGAGACTGAAGGCCTATATCGTAGGTGCCGCCGTCTCCTCCGAAAGCCACAAATTTTATTTCTTTTGTAATCTTCCCTTTTTTCTTTAGAGCGCGATATGCTGTTTCGGCGCCGCTTATTGTCGCCGCAACGTTTTCAAAAGCATTGTGTATAAAAGGTATTGCCCAAGCAGAATAAGGATATATGGTAGTGGCAACTTCTAAGCAGCCCGTAGCAGCGCCTGCCACGACATAGTCCTTGGTTCCCATTAAGACCTGCCTAACCGCAATGGACGCGCCGCAGCCGGCGCAAAGCCTGTGCCCGCCTGTAAGCCTTTCCGGTATTTTTGATAATTCCTTTATGTTCGCCATATCTTCGGTTTTCGGTCATCGGTTCTCGGTTATCGGCGAACGAGCACCGAGAACCGAAAACCGAGAACCTAACCGTTACCCTCTAACTCCCACGTAATTAATCAGCGATTTAACCTTCCCGGTTTTATTTATGTCAACTAACTCTTTAAATATATTTTTTATGTCCTCTGGGAAAATATCGCGGCCTCCTAAACCATAAATATAATTCGTTATCAAAGGCCTTTCTTTAGAATCATATAGCGCGCTTTTAATATCGTTAAAAAGCGGCCCTCCCATAGTCGAAAAAGATTCGGCTCTATCCAAGATTCCTACAACCTTAATATTGGACAATGCCTTGACAATTCTTTCTCTCGGGAAAGGCCTAAAAAATACAGGCCTTAAAAGACCTGTTTTAATGCCTTCTTGTCGCAATCCATCAACTACGTCCTTAGCCGTACCTGCGGTAGAGCTCAATGCGACTATAGCAACTTCCGCATCGCTAAGTTTGTATTCTTCCATCAAATCATGGTTTCTGCCGAATGTTTTATTAAATTCATCAAGTATTACAGGTATCAGTTTCAGCGCATTAGACATCGCTTCGGCTTCCTGCCTCTTGTGTTCAAAATAGAAATCCTGTAAATCAAGCGGCCCGTAAGTGACCGGGTTTTCCACATCCAAAAGAGAATGCTCTATTTTATACTCTCCAACATAATCTTTTACTTTTTTGTCTTCGAATATTTCAACACCCTCTATAGCATGGCTTGTAATAAATCCGTCCTGGCATACCATAACAGGGAGCCTGATATCCTTATGCTCGCCGATTTTTACTGCCGCGATTATTTTCTCGTAAACCTCCTGGGAATTCTCGCAATAAATCTGAATCCATCCGGAGTCTCTCGCGCCCATGGTATCCGAATGGTCGCAATGTATGTTAATAGGCGCGGATAAGGCTCTATTTACGACCGGCATAACAATCGGAAGCCTTGTAGATGCGGCAATGTAACAAACCTCCCACATAAGCGCGAGTCCGTTCGCCGACGTAGCCGTCATGGTCCGCGCCCCTGATGCGGCTGAACCAATGCACGCGCTCATCGCGCTGTGTTCCGATTCAACCTGAATCATTTCTGTTTTCACTTTGCCGTTCGCGGCAAACTCCGCGAATGTCATTACAATTTCTGTCTGCGGAGTAATGGGGTATGCGGCAACAACGTCCGGCTCAATCTGCCTCATTGCTTCTGCTGCCGCCTGATCACCGGTTAATGGTATTAACCTCTTCATATTTTTCCGCGTTGTTCCGCGTTAAATTCCGCGTAGCTTCCGCGATTCACTCCTTTTTCATCTCGATACATTTCACTGGACATATGGAGGCGCATATGCCGCATCCTTTGCAATGGTCATAGTCAAAACCCGCCATTTTGCCGTCCTCTACGTTAACGGCGGAATCAGGGCAATATATCCAGCATTGAAGACAATTTATGCATTTTGTCTTATCCACAACCGGCTTAAAAGTCCTCCAGCCGCCTGTTTTGTACGACCTTGCAGTGCCGGCTTTATCGATTATGCCGCCAATCGGTATATCCTTCCAGCCTTTTTGTTTACCCATGTTATACAGTCCGTTGGATTTTAGGTTCTAGGTTCTAGTAGCTAGGTACTAGGGATTATTGTCTTCCCAAGCTACAAGCTACTAGCCCCTAGCCCCTAAATTACCCTACCTTGACTTCTTCGTAAGCCCTTTTAATGGCCGCTATATTTGAATCTGTCTTTTTCTGCCCTATTTTTTTAAGAAACTTTTTTTTAACCTGTTCTTCCAATTTGTCCATCGGCACTATCGGCACGACCTTAAGAAGCGCTCCGAGCATAGGTGTGTTCGGCATCGGGATGCCCATTGTCTCAAGCGCGATTTTGGTGGCATCGCAAGTCGCCACTTTTCCTTTTCTAAAATTGACCTTATCCCTAATCTCTTTAGGGCTTTTATTGGTATTGACTAAAAGCACGCCGTCAGCGCCAAGCCCCTCCGTAACATCCGCTATATCGACCAATGTCGGATCTATTACAACAACCACTTCCGGATTTGTGACGCCGGAATGAATATTAATAGGGGTGTCGCTTACTCTTGTATATGCTTTAATCGGCGCGCCGGCCCTCTCGGGGCCGTATTCGGGAAATGCCTGAATATATTTTCCCGCGTCCAGAGCCGCTTCGGCTAAAAACTGGGCTGCTGTCTTGGCTCCCTGGCCTCCGCGCCCGTGCCATCTAACTTCAAAAAGGCTTTTTTTCATTATTAATATACGCTCGGTAGGATTCTCTTCTAAATTAAATCCTCCTGAGGGCTCAATCCTAAATAATAAGCCATGAACGCTATCATCATGACGATGGATAAATAGGACTGAAGAAGGCTATTGACAAATAATATTATAATTTGTCCGACTTTCACAGGAAGCGCTCCGCTTATAAGCGCTGTCAAAATACCAACGACAAAAGCTATCAAAAACGCAAAAATTAACAATGCTAAAAACAGGCCGAGTACCTTCCAGAAATATTTCATACCTAACCTGATGCCTTTCTTAAGTGCGGCCACAGGCCCCCTCTCCTCCAGTATTATTATATAAATAGGAAAGAGAAGCAATACTACGGCAACAAGCGATATCACTATGATGATCGCCGTAAGAAGCGCCCTCGTAAAGGTTGTATTCGATATCGCCAAGACTGCGCTGGATATCAAAGCAAGGATTATAATCATTATAAAGGCAACCACAAGAATAGCTATTAAAAGCCCCATTATCTTTACATAATATTTTTTCCCGTTTGCTGCAAAATCCGAAAGTGAAAATGAATTATTTTTAAGCAAATCCTTTATAAGCCCGAGCACCCCGCCCTGCAAGAATATAAAAACCAGCACCGATATAATGCTTAAGACAATGGTCACGGCTGTTGCCTGCGGCTTTCCGGCGTTTTCGGGGCCCACAAAAGGAAGCATTGCTAAACCGATTAAAAAATTAAATACAAAGAATATAATAATTACGCTTATGAATTTTATAGACGCGGAAAACCCTCTTCCTACGGCCTGAAAAATACCCATAATTTCCCCCTTTTTTATATTATTATGATTTTATTATAATTTACCCTATCGCATATATTTTGTCAACACATTCGTATACCCCGATGGCAATCATCGGGGTATGCCGCCGAATCTGTAAATTGATTACGGAGATTAATGAAAAGATTACAGCGATTAAGACGCAGTAATCTCTGTAATCTTTCTTAAATCTGTGTAATCATCTGTAAAAAAATCTCAAACAACAACCCTTCCTTCGAAGGCCTTTAATAACGTAGCCTGATCGGCGTACTCCAAGTCTGCCCCTACAGGCATGCCTGAAGCAATCCTTGTAAGTTTTATGCCTGTTGATTTAAGAAATTTTATAAGATATAAGGCCGTGGCTTCGCCTTCCGTATTCGAATCAGTCGCAATAATTATTTCTTTAATTTTATCCCTCTTTATACGCTTACTAAGCCCGCCTATCCTCAAATCCTTAGGCCCTATTCCGTCTAAAGGCGAAAGCGCGCCTAAAAGCACGTGATATATGCCGCTATATTTACCCATTTTCTCGATGGATATGACATCGTTTGGCTTTTCAACAATGCATAATATCTCATTATTTCTATCGGGATTTGAGCATATATCGCATATATCCGAATCGCTCAGATTGTTGCATTCTTTGCAGAACCTTACAGATTCTTTTACCTTTATTATGGCATCCGCGATTTTTTTGGCATTTTCTCCGGATTCTTTCAGAATAAAAAAAGCAAGCCTTTGAGCAGTTTTAGGCCCTATGCCCGGCATCTTGCTGAATTCGCTTATCAAGACATTCATTGATTGGGGATAACCCTTCATAATGTACCCGTCATTATATGTAATCTTCGTTAATTATCTGTCCGTTGAATATATCCACCGCAGATTCTATAATCGGCTCTATTTTTTTGGAAGGCGCCTCTGGCGCCTTATCTTCCGAGTCGTTGGAGAGAGTTTTTTCTTCCGCCTCTTTTTTCTCCATTGGTTCTGAAAAAATAAAATTAACAGACAAATCCGCCTCCAGAACCTGCTTTAAAACGCTCGTTATAATGTCTCTATTGCCGATTGATTCAAGGGATTCTTTATTCAGCGTATTTGCTTTTGAAAAACCCACTATTATTTTATTATTTTCAAAACCTAAAAGACGCCCTTCCTCAAGATACGAACCGGCGGACATCTTTTTATTCTTTACATACCTAATTACCTCAGGCCATACTCCTTTAATGCGCATAAATAACGCGTCTTCGCTGCCTTCTATAGCCGCGCTTTTCTCTTTACCGTTTACCGGAGGATTTATTATATTCTCGACATCACGCGCTTCGACATGTTGCGGCTTTATTTCATCCCATTTTTTGATGCCGGCTTCTTCATGCCCTCGTCCGTAATCTTTTTTATCCATTAATTTTTCTATTAGGCTTATCTTCTTCATAATTTCGCTTACGGGAATCAATTTCTCTTTACTGCACAATTTAAGCAATGCGACTTCGAGGGGAATTTTCCCCAGGCTCGTCTTGCCTATTAGTTCCATAGCGTTTGAAAGCGTATAAACCACATAAAACAGTTCATCTATCGAGAACTTACGGCTTAGTTCTTCAAGTTTCCTTTTCTCGTCCTCGCTCATGACAACGTGAGAAGAGCCGTCCTTCGATACTGACATCACCATAATATTCCTGAAATGTTCAATAAGCGAATTTGCTATAAACATGGCGTCTTTTCCGCTAACTATTAATCCCTCTAAAATATCAAGCATCATGCGCCTATCCCCATTCAACATCGCTTCTGATATTTTTAATAACGCTTCCTGCTCCAGCGTGCCGAACATCCTGGATATGTCGCTTGTTTTTATTTCCCCTTTCGTAAAACTTATGAGCTGGTCAAACATTGTTTCTGCGTCCCTTAAGCTGCCTGTCGCATTTTTCGCTATTAAAAATAGGGCGTCATCCTGGACATTCAATTTTTCATGGACCGCAATTTGTTTCAGCTTTTCGACTATGACCGCTTCCGGAATCATCCTGAAATCAAAGCGCTGGCACCTGGAAATAACAGTCGGAAGAACTTTATACCCTTTAGTGGTCGCGAATATGAATTTTACATGTTCGGGAGGCTCTTCTAAAGTCTTTAAGAGCGCGTTGAAGGCCTCCTGGGTAAGCATATGGACTTCGTCAATAATATAAATTTTATATTTACCGTATACGGGTTTAAGTTTTATATATTCTTTGATATTTCTTATCTCATCAATCCCTCTATTTGAGGCGCCGTCTATCTCGAGCACATCCAGGCTTATGCCTTTGGATATTTCCTGGCATGGAACGCAAATATTACACGGATTCTCCGTAGGGCCTTGTTCGCAGTTTAAACCCTTGGCAAATATGCGGGCTGTCGAGGTTTTGCCCACGCCGCGCGAGCCGGTAAAAAGATATGCATAGGCAAGTTTATCCATGGAAATAGCGTTTTTAAGCGTCCTGGTTATATGTTCTTGCCCTATGATTTCGTCAAAAATTTTCGGCCTGTATTTCCTTGATAAAGGTAGGTACATATTATTCCTAATTTTAATACGATATCATATTATAATGCAAAAATCAATAGTTTTAACTAACCGTGATGTATTATTTGAAGAGTTGCGTTACACTTTTTTTAAATCCGAAGCGCGAAATTCAAAATCCGAAACAAATCCGAAATGGGGACACTTGCCTATTCGAAATCGCAAACGGTAAAGAGCAAATAATCATTTGATATTTCCAAAGACTTCATTTATCGTAGCAAGCGCCTTTTGCAAGTTAAAGGATGCCTTCTCTTCACGCGTCAAAACATCCATCAGCTCTTCTTCGATCCTCGACTGCATATCGGTTATTTCGGCTGGTTTTCGGCCCATATTTATATGATACCTTTTAAGATCCGTGTCATAGCCATCCTCGGCGAGCTTTTTCTTAAATAGATCCCATAGATCCCGGTCTCTAAAGTTAAAGTCCGCTCTTATTAAATAGTCGAGGTCATAGAAGTCGCGGGGCGCTATGGTCAACCTAGTAGCTACAGCCCTCATCTTTTCGGCTACCAGCTCCTTGAGCGCAAAACAGGTTACTTCTCCGCCGTCAAAAAGCGGCTCTTTTGTAAATGGGTGGAGAAATTTGTGATTTACTTTATGCTTTGAAACAGATAAAAAAGGATTAAATCCCAGTCCTATTTCGAGTTTTATCGATTGTTTATTGCCTAATACAACCGACTCATAATCCAAATAATAAATATATTGAGTAGATTCATTATGCCCGGCCTTTCCTACGTCCTCAATGCGCATATCGAATCTCTTCGTAAAGGACCGGATCCCTTCCTTAACGGGTTTCATTATATTTCGACGATCGCCCCGCGTAGTTTGTTTATTAGGCAGGCGCATCGAGAAATCTAAGTCCTCGCTGAGGCGGTAATATGAATAATATATCTTGCTTAACGCTGTCCCGCCCTTGAATATCAGGTTATCGCTCAGCTCGTTAATTTTAGATAAAGTGAGCGTAATATAATAATCTTTTTCCAAGAGCGACAGAGGATAGCTCGTCTGGCCGGATGTGTTTTCTAATACTTTGAGAAATTCATCCTTATTGCTGTGGAGCATCGATAATGACCTTCCATTTATTGTTAATAGCGCCTTTCCGCGATTTCGCTCCGTAAAGGGTAATCAGCGATGTTTTTCTAATGCTTCTTAACAACGGCATAAGAGCCGCGTTTGAAATCTTACATTGCTCAACTATAAAACCTATCCTCTTGCGTGTTGAAATGCTCGGGAATCGAATCGCGTATTTAATAAGCTTCTTGATATCTACCTTGCCGGTAGTCACCTGATATTTAAGAATATCCAACGCTTTTCTTAGACCCCCGACCGGGTCCGGGAAATAAACCAGATCGACAAGGGTTCTCTCTTTATCGCTGACTACTACATCACTATTTCTTATCTTGATTTTTTCTAGGCCGTACATTCTTTTTGGGGATATCCTGATTAATTTAAAAAACATATTGCCGATATATTTTTGTCGCTGCACAGCTGTATTCAAGACATACATAGTTTGTGATATTTGATCTGAAAAGCCGTAATAGTTATACATTGTCGAATAACCTATATAATAATTGCCTCGCGGGAAAAGGAGCGGAGGGACGATATATTCATTTATATTGCTGCCGGCTGGCCCGGATTCGAGCGGAGAGTAAAAATACACTCTCTTTTTAATAATCTTGAGGATGCCTTTTTTTGTTAATCGCGTGATTGTTTTATCCCGTGCTGTGGGCGCGAATTTGAATAATCGATCGAACTGGTCACGCGTAATAACGGACAGTTTCTCGTAGGATAGGCGGGATATAACCTCTGTCTCCCGTGGATTCAAAAACTGTTTTGTATTATTTTTATTCATCTTTCCGTCCTTTGGAAAAATCAGAAATATTTATACAATAAGATTTTACACTATATTCTGTGATTGTCAAGTTAAAATACGCTTTTACGCATATATTCAGAATGAGGATCGGAGTAGGGGCGGGGGATCTTAGTGTTCGTTAAAATTATGGGAGTTAGTAGTGTCGGGCCTTTATTTTACATGTTTCCGCTTATTTGTGTAATATGAAGACTTGACTCTTATGAGCCTTTGTTATTCGATTTAGTCTTTAGTTTCTAATTTCGAGGGCTGACCCCTTTTTGCCTCTAAGCTAATTCAGGGGTACCCCTGAAGAAAAATTTAAAATTTAACATTTAACCCGAGGCTCGGCATCGCGCCTGCCTGCACGCTGTAGCATAACAGGTAGAACGGCTACAGCAGGCGCTCTCGCGTCCTCGCCCTACACTCTGAAGCGTAAATGTATGCCAAACAGCGCCACGCTCGTCCGCACCCGCCTACTACAAGCCAAAATGATCTCGTGGTCGGCGGGCTGCCGAGCCACCAACGCGTAAGACTCGAGGCCAAAAGGTAATTTTGGGCGCGGGCAAATTTGCCTTTTGGCCAATGACTGATAAAAAATATTAAATAGCTCAATGAGCAGATTTTGGTTATATTATACGATATTTATTGTGCTAATAAAAGCTTCTTATACTTTTCCGGGTACTTCACTTTGTATATCTTAAAAATATCTTGCCCCATATGTTCTTTTGCAAGTTCCACTTTATTTTTTCCGTTGTCGTAGTCGCCTTCCATTATGGCTATTGTTTTAAATATATTTAATACACCCTTCTTGTTAACTGGGGTGATGTCGTCCCCTATGATGCTGTTATAGATGACACCATTTATCTCGTTAACGTAATACTTTGATGCTAATTTAATAGTCACCCCGTCCTTTCTAAAGAGTTCCCTTAAATGCTCTATAGTAGAAACTTTATCTTTATGATTTGTCACTATCCATGCTGTTATGGAATGCTTATTTTTTATTTCCTCATCTAGAAATTTTTCGTCTGCGTCCTTGGGTATAATGCTTTTTTCGACAGCGACCCTTCTAACATCATCGTCTGTTATGCGCTGATCCTTACTAGCACTATATTCCAGCTCAGGGATAGAGGCGTAAGCAGAAGTAATGATAAGAAATAATAAAGTGAGCAATAGAACGATTTTTTTCATATAGAAGTTTTTAATTTTATGCGCTGGCGCTTTTTGGATCGCCTACTTAATTTCCTAATTCATTCGCAAGTAATATTGCTTCTTGTTCCATTGCTTGAAAATTTAAGGGGTCAGCCCTCGAAATTAGAAATTATGTAAAATTTAAGGGGTCTTCATGTTGCATGTTTCCGCTTATTTGTGTAATATGAAGACTTGACTCTTATGAGCCTTTAATTTATTCTCCTGTAGCGAATCTCGTACCGTTTGATGATTTGCCTATTAAAAACCACAACCGGCACGAAAGCAAAGAAATTTTCAACTTTCAGTGCCTGCCCCCTTTTCTTGCATATAAATTTAACTACCTTACATACAGAAGTACGGGACGGCTGTAATGTTGTCTCCGAGAATCTCTTTTCTGCCACCCATGGTTATAACATAGCCATGTTTCGCAGCCTTCTTATAATCGCTTAAAAAACTCTTCAGTCCCTTTATTTCTGACTGCACAACAAAAGAAGAACTTTTAATCTCTATCGGGATGAGATGGCTGCCTAAATCAATAACACAATCGACTTCCGCCCCGGCAGATGTCCGCCAATAGTATATTTTATAATTCTTATTTAATATTTTTACCCTTCTTATTATTTCAAGCATAACCGCATGTTCAAAAAGAACGCCTTTCTGCGTATTTACTAAATTAGCGGTAAGCGGGAATCGCGCCAAAACATTCCTTACCCCTAAATCAAAAAAATAATAGCGCGGCGAGGAAAGAATGCGTTTGCGGGCATTCTTCAGATACGGCTCCACCCGTTCAATAACCAGAGTGTCCTCAAGTAGATTATAGAATTCTTTAACCGCCGGCTGGCTTACTCCTGATTCGTTTGAAAGTTTGCGTAAATTCGGGCTTGTGCCCGATTCCACTGCAGCGAGTTCAAGAAAGCGCGAGAAAGCGCCTATCTTCCTGCTTAATGCTTCTGCGCGGATCTCCTCTTCCAGGTAGATTTCAGCATAGGCCCTTAAAAAATCCTGTCTTTCTTTTTGCGGCAAGTTTACAATCCCCGGTAATGCCCCATAAATAAGACTATCCTCAAAAGAATAAGGCACTTTATAATTAATATTTTCGATAGAAAGTTCCTTTATGCTGCATTCCTTCACTAACCCTAACTCTCCCCATAATAAAGGACTTAAATTATAACGCTTTATTCTTCCCGGCAAAAGATTTACACCATGCCTTTTCAGTTTTCTCGCAGATGAACCCGTGAGTATAAAATGCGCGTCTTTATTATCAATCAAAATCTGTATTGCGTCAAATAGGGGGGGTACTTTCTGCGCCTCATCGACAAAAACACAAGCATTCTTTTTAAGGGCGCGTACTTGATTGATAATCCTGGACGGGTCCTTCTCCATATCTATCCGAAGAGTCGGATCCTGCAGAAGGTATGTTGCGGTATTTTTTACGCCCTTAAGCAACTCATTTACAAGAGTAGTCTTGCCTACCTGGCGGGGGCCCAAGATAATGCATGAATATTTATTTTTTATTACATTAGAGATCGGCTTGTTGAGATATCTAATCAATTGTTTATTTTTACCTTGCATAAATAAAGTATATATTATATTTCCATTTTTGTCAAGTATTACCTCGTGATTTATAGTTTAGTAGAGTCGGGCCTTCATGTTACATGTTTCCGCTTATTTGTGTAATGCAAAGACTCGACCCTTATGATTCTTTGTTATTCGATTTAGTCTTTAGTTTCTAATTTCGAGGGCTGACCCCTTTTTGTCTTTTCTAGTTTGTCTTTTTGTTTTCTAGTAAAGATGATTTTCCAGTCCCATTCTGTCCAGCGATAGCAGTTACCAATTTACCAAATGTCATTTCAATATTACTTAAATGCCTAAATTTTATAATTTTTAATTTTTTTATTTTCATGCATCTCCTCTCGCTGGAAAAACAAACCCAGACGTCTTACCTTGGCATTCACACAATTTTACATATTCCAATTAACTCTTTGGTTTCCATTATTGATTTTTAGGAATTATTTTTTTAGCAAATTTTTCAAGAATAATTGAACTCGGATGATTAGATAACGAAACTAAACGATTCGCCAAAGCTACAGGAATCAAAGCACTGTCATACATATCGCAACGCAGCTTTTCAATATTGGCAAGAATGATGTCTATGTTAGTAAAATCAGTTTTCTGCGGGTTCAAAACCACTTTTTCATCTCTTGTAGGTAGCGTTATAACATAAATTCTTTCGTCCAATGATTTATAGATAAGTTTAGTTCCATAATAAGAACTCCTTGCATATGGCTGCGATGAATCCGCTTTCCCAGGTATTATGTATTTATAAATATAGTCATTATTTAATAATAATATTTGGCCCGGGGTTAGCCGATGCGCTATCTCATCAGCGTGTTCAACAAAAGCTCCGCTTTTTTCTAAACCAGCCAAATAAATATTGTGTTTAGCCAACAGAAAGTTAATAAGCTTCCTCATCGGCTTATGCATGTTTGCCGTTTGACCAAAAAAAGCCAGAGGGCCGTCTTTTATAAACAATATCTCATTAAGTAAAGCTGATTGGACTTCCAAGATTATTCTAATTAGGTGGATAATTAAAAACTGTTCTAGCAGATTTGTTAAATACCCTAGTATTCCCCCTGCTCCAATTTCATTATCAACTGCCTCATGCAATCGAAACACATCAGTAAGTAGTATTTTCTCATTACATTTATTACAGTTAGCTGCATAACCCTTAAGATCGCTTTTCTTAATAATGATTTCGGTTGCTCCACAAAAAGGGCAATTTGCCAATTGGTATTGAGAAAGACTTGGAGATAAATATTCCTCAAAGATTAGCCACCGCAAAGTATCGATAAACTTATCATCGCTAGGGTTATTAAGAAAAAAATCGAAGACAGTCTTTCTAACGGAATCAACTAATGAATTCTCATTCGTCAGATAAATATTTTTTGTTGGCAAAACTAATTCTAGTCTTTGAATCTCCTTTAGCTTCGCGATATCTTCGGGATCAATAAAAGGTTTCACAGCAATCTGTTCAAGATCTGAAAGTTTAAAAAAAAGTGCCCCAAATTGAAAAAAACAAATTAATGAAGAAGGGAACTCCTTCTTGACCGGAACCTCTGAATACCCTCCATCTACTGCCAATATATACCGTATCGGATTTTTATTATCTCTTGATAAAACTGTTTTATCTTGTTCCCTTATTTTTACTTCTGAAGAAATCTTGGGTAGGGTGCACTTTTTTAGAAAATCTATAACAGATAAATCTTTAATAATATTGCTATGAGAGCTTTTGCTCGCATTCTCCATTGGTCTACGGCCTTTTCGACTCATGTACCCCATAACTTAGCCCTTTACAGTGAACCTATCTATCTGAACAGGGACAACAAAAGGATTGGAATATGTCTTCGTTCTTGCAAATCCTTTATCGCTACTTGCACTAAATCTTATCAAACTTTCTGCAAAGTCAC
>Ga0315295_10000693_pt1 | contig 29188 bp, 22 predicted proteins | sample YL17G14_0_MG_FD_204453 | JGI IMG/M metagenome (GOLD analysis project Ga0315295, IMG submission 204453) | Sediment microbial communities from Yellowstone Lake, YNP, Wyoming, USA - YL17G14_0 | ecosystem: Environmental > Aquatic > Freshwater > Lake > Sediment | place: USA: Wyoming | collected... | reverse complement strand
TCATCGAGACCGACCGCGATTACGCTTTGCGTCTCGATCCTCTGGAGGCGGCGATTCGCGCCGACGCGGCCGCGGGACGCACGCCGTGCGCGGTGGTCGCCACCGTCGGCACCACCGCGACCACGGCGCTCGACCCCGTGGCCGGCCTCGCCGAGCTGGCGGCGCGGCACGGGCTGTGGCTCCACGTCGACGCCGCCCTCGCCGGCTCGGCCATGATCTGCCCCGAGCTCCGCTGGATGTGGGATGGCATCGACCGCGCCGATTCGATCGTGCTGAACCCCCACAAGTGGCTCGGAACCGGCGTGGACCTCTCCGCCTACTACGTTCGCGACCCAGCCTTCCTGATGCGCGTGATGAGCACCGACCCGAGCTACTTGCGCACCGCTCAAGACGGTCAGGTGCGCAATTTGCGCGACTGGGGCATCTCGCTCGGCCGTCGCTTCCGCAGCCTCAAGCTCTGGTTCCTCATCCGCGAGCACGGCGTCGCGGGGTTGCAGGCACGCATCCGCCGCGACGTGGCCAACGCGCAATGGCTGGCGGAGCAAGTCGATGCGGCGCCGGAGTGGGAACGCCTCGCGCCGACGCCGCTGCAGACAGTCTGCTTGCGCCACGTCCCGCCGGCGCTGGCCGGGAACAGCGACGCGCTCGCGGCCCACAACTTGACCATCGCGGCGGCGATCAACGCCGCCGGCCAGTCGTATCTCACGCCGGCGGTCGTCAAGGGCGTGCAGTTGCTGCGCGTGTCGATCGGCGCCGAGCCGACCGAACGCGAGCACGTCGCCGCCCTGTGGGAGAGCTTGCGGCAGGCGGCGAGCTCGTCGCTGCCTGGCTGAGCGACTGCGGGCGCGTCGCGCGGCGAACGCGGCGGCAGGCCGCCGCCGGGAGCGCCGGCCTGTCCACCATTCAAGGAGTGCCCTCCGCCGCCGATACCACACCAGAGAGCTGCAGCGACGATACAGATGGCACGATACCCCCTCACCTACACCTCAACGACCCTCTCTGCGGCAAGTGCCCGGCGCAGGGCACCGCTGGGCGTCGCCTGCGCACTCGGCGTCCTCCTGGCGCTCATGCTGGGAGCGACGGTCGTGGGCTGGGTAGGCGCGCCTGCGGCGGCGGCGGCGTCCCTCCCCGAGCTGCAGCGCGAAGCTAAGCGCGTGCGCACCGAGACGGCGGACCTGCAGCAGGAGCTGCAGGTGACCGGCCAGCGCCTGGTGGCAGCGCAGGAGCGCCTCGACGCGATCAACGTCCGCCTGCAACAGTCACGCGGTGACCTGTCGCGCGCCGAGGCGGCACTGGACCGTCAGCGCGAGGTCCTCGCCGCCCGCGCCGTCGCCATCTACAAGACCGGGGATGTCACCTGGCTCGACATGCTGTCCGGCCTCGACAGCCTGGCGGACATCGAGACCGTGCGCTCCCTCTTCCAAGCCGTGGCCGTGGAGGATCGGCGAGCCGAGATCGTGGCGCGGCGGCTCGCCACGGAGGCGCGGCGACTGGCGCGCATGATCGAGCATGACCACGAGCAGGCAGTGCTCGCCGAGCAAGAGGTGCAGGATCGCAAGATCGACCTCGACGCGAAGCTCGCCCAACGTCAGGCGATCCTCCAGGACGTCACCAAGCGCATCAAGAAGATCCTCGCCAGCGGCGGGCTAGGTGCGGCGCTGGCGATGGCCAGCAATGGGCAGTTCACGCAGATCACCTGGGCGAAGGCGCTGCTCGTCGCGTTGCGCTACCCGGTGACCGCCGACAACGTCGCCGCGATCACCGCATGGGAGATGGCCGAGGGCGGCCACTGGTACAACACCGCCTACTACAATCCTCTGAACACGACGCAGACGATGCCCGGCTCGAGCTCGATGAACTCCGTCGGCGTCAAGGCGTACACGAGCTGGAAACAAGGCTTCGAGGCCACCGTGAAGACGCTGAGGAACGGGTACTACGGCGCCATCCTGGCCGCGCTGCAACGCGGCAACGATGCCGCCGCCGTCGCCGCGGCGGTCGGTGCCTCGCCGTGGGGCACCGGCAACTTCAGCCACCTTCTTTGACGCCGCGACGTCGGGAGCGCCCAGCGCACCGTCAGCGCGGCGGAAGACCGCCAAGCGCTTTGCCGATGGCTTCTTGTACGTCGGCCGGCAGCAGCCCAAGCTCCGCCGCGACACTGGCGATGAAGTGGTCCGCGGCGAGGTGAGAACGGTCGCTGGCGGGGCTCCACGCATCCGCGAACTCCGCGAAGACGCGGCTTGCGGCGGGCGGCCCGTCAGGCGCCTGGAACGGCAAGGGGCCTCCTCTCGCGAAGCCGGCCGCCAGCGGCATCCCTGCTAGCGCCGAGCCGGCGACCGGCACTCCCTCCGCGTCGGCATCCCCGCCGAGGCTCAGGGCCACGACGCGGTCGCGACCCCAGCGCTTGGCCAGGTACATCGCTCGGTCGGCGCTCTCGACCAGCTCCTCACGATCGCGCGCATCCCCGGGAAGCGTCGCCACGCCGATGCTGACCGCGACGTGACTGCCGCCGACCTCGAGGCGCAGCGCACGGGCGCAGGCGCGAATGCGCTCGGCCACCGCCAGCGCCACCTCTTTGCCGGTGCCGACGAGGATCACGGCGAACTCGTCGCCGCCGTAGCGCGCGGCGATGTCGGCGGTGCGGATGCAGCGTTCGATGACCTGTGCCACGGCCCGCAGCGCGGCGTCACCGGCCGTGTGACCGTGGCGATCGTTGTAGTCCTTGAAGTGATCGATGTCGCAGAAGAGCAGCGAGAGCTGCTCGCCCGCGGCCCGCGCCTGGACGATCTCCTCGCCGAGGCGATCCTGGAAGTAGCGGTGGTTGTAGAGACCGGAGAGGAAGTCGGTCATGGCGTCGATCTCCAGCCGAGTGAGGCGCGAGGCCGCGCTCTGCACCAGGTCCGAGATGCTCCGCGCCATGTCGCTGGGCGCGCCCTGCACGACGGTCGCAGGCACCCCAGCCGACACGAGGCCGACGACACGATCATCGTCACTGACGATCGGCGCCCGCCCGCAGATCCAGGCACCGGATGAATCGATGTGCACGACATTGCTGTCGAGCCACAGGCCACCCAGCGCCTGCGCCTGCTCCTCGTCGGCAAGGAGCGTCTCGCCCAGACCCAGCTCCGTCGCAGGATCGTCGCAGACGTCGACGACCACCATCATGCGGTGTTCGTCGCGGCGCGCTTCGGTGCGCAGGCGGCGCACCTCAGGATACGCCGCGAGCGTCTCTCGCAGCGCGGCGGCGATACGACCGTACTCAGGCCGCTGTTCGTCGCCGGCCTGCCGCAGCTCCATGTGCTCGGCCGCATCGATGCGCCGCGCCGCCGCCGCGGCGGCCGCCGCGGCGCGGTCCTTCACGACGCGCAGGCGCTCCAACACGCGCAGAAACGCGTTCACCATGCGCGGGTCGAACTGCGACCCCCGGCAGCGTCGCAGCTCATCGAGACACGAGTCGTACGGGTGAGGCGGACGGTACAGGCGCCGTGACGACATCGCGTCATAGGAATCGACCACGCACAGCAAGCGCGCCAGCGGAGGGATCCTGCCGCCCACGAGAGCATCCGGATAGCCATCACCGTCGAAGCGCTCGTGGTGGTGCCGGATGCCGCCGACAAGGGCATCCTGGAGCAACGGCTTGAGGATCTCCGCACTGACGACGGGATGCTCGCGCATCAGCCGCCAGTCCTCCTCGCTCAGGCGGCCCGGCTTGAGCAGGATGCGGTCGGAGACTGAGATCTTCCCGATGTCGTGGAGGTAGGCGGCCTCCTCCACGCGGTCGATCAGGTCGCGATCCCAGCCCAACTCGGCCGCGAGCAGGACCGCGTAGGCCGCCACGCGCGCCGTGTGACCAAGCGTGTAGTAGTCCTTCGCGTTCAGGGCTGAGCTCAGCGCGCACAGACTCCCGACGTGCAATCGTTTGATGCTGTCGTAGAGACGCGCGTTCTTCACGGCGAGAGACAAGTGCGTTCCTACGCCCTCGAAGATGCGTCGGTCGGACTCCCTGAAGGCGGACGGCGTCTCGCTGCCGAGGATGAGCGCCCCCACGACGCGCCCCTCTTCGAACAGCGCGATGGCGGCCGTCGAACGCAGTCCGCCGAAGCCCGCGTGCTCGCAGGCAAGCGGGCTGTCGCCGGGCAGATCCCTGAGCACCACCCGCTCGGCGACAAGTCGATCCTCGAATTCAGCCCCCAGGGCTTCCAGCCCCAGGGCATCCACCCGGCCGCTCGGGTCAGTTGCGAACACGGCGTCAAACTGCCCCGACGGCTGACGCACGACGAGGCTGGCACGGTCGAAACGGGTCAGCCGCCGCAGCTCATCCAATGTGGCGGCAGCGATATCCCGCAAGTGAAGGCTGGTCGCGGTTCGTTTGGCGATCTCGTTGAGCAGGGTCGCTTCGTGCCCGCGCAGCTCGAGGTGCTCGATCAGCCGCGCGTTGTGCAGCGCCACCGCGGCGTGCTCACTGAGGCCGCGCGCCAGGTCAACCTCCGCGGCCGTGAAGACCCGCTCCCGCTCCGTCTGGGCGAGGACCAGAACGCCAAGGGCCTGCTCGCCGCAACGCAGGGGCAGGCTGAGGCGCGTCTTCTGAAGCGCCCGGTCCATGCTGCAGCGCACCGTCTCGTCGAGCGCCGCATCGCCCACCGTCTCGACCAGCGGCGGCCCGCCGTCCAGCAGCTCGGCCGCGGCGGGCCATTCCTCGAGCTGGATGCGACGTACCCTCAGGCGTTGCAGCGTGTCGAACTCAGGGTAGCGCGCCGCGATGGCGAGCGAGCTGGACCCCCAGTCGTAGCGCCACAACGCGCACTCTGGGCAGCCGAGCGCGTCGGCCGTCCTCCGCGCGAGACTTGACAGGAGGTCGTCGTCGGCCACCGAGGAAGTGACGGCGCGGCTGGCATCGAGAAGGATCGCCAACCGCCGCGTCTGCTCCTCTTGGTGAGAGAAGCGCTTGGCATTGTTGATCGCCGAGGCCGCCTGTTCGGCAATCGCGAGAGCGAGATCGCGCTCAGCCTCCGTGTAGTCGCGTTCGCGCGTGGCCTCGATGAGCACGAGCATCCCCATGGGCTCGCCGTCGCAGATGAGGGGAACGCTGAGACATGTCTTCTCGCCGTACCGCTCCATCGACGTCCGGGACGCTGGATGCAGGTCGGCATCAGACACGGATTCCTGCAGCGGGATCCCCGAGGTGAGGACGTCGCGTGAGACCGGGTCCTCCTCGAGGTTCGCGAACGCCCGCGGCCAGCAAGGGTCGTCGGGGTCGTTGCTCACGTAGGCGCGCTCGTAGATGCCGTCGCGTTCGGCGTCGTACTCCCAGATCACGCACCGCTCGGCATGGAGCGCCTGCGTCGCCTGCTCGGCGACCTCGCAGAGCACGCGCTCCAGCTCAACCGTCGAGCTCATCGCCCGGCCAGCGCGTACCAGCGCCGCGAGGTGCCGGTTGCGGTCCTCCAGGCGCCGCACAAGCCGTGCTTGGTTGATGGCGGCGGCGGCAACCTCCCCCAGTTTGAGCGCGAGCTCGGCCTTCTCGGGGTCGAAAGAAGCCGCGTCGCCCCTGCGACACGCGACGAGCAAGCCGGCGCTCTCGCCGCCGAGACGTAGCGGCACGCACAACCGTGCGGTTGCACCGCGCCCGTCCAGGAACGCGCGGCTGGCGCGATCGAGCTGCACATCCGAGCGGCTCTGGATGTGAATCCCACCACTCAGCATCACGCGGCGCTCATGAGGATGGCTGGCGAGCGCAAGCGGTTCCTGCGCATGGTCGCCCTGACAGGACATCGTCCCGACGAGGGCGCGAGCGACGAGGACGCCCTGCACCTCGTCGTGCTCGTAGACCGCGCAGCCATCGGCGCCGAGCGTTAAGGCAGCCTGCCGCGCGACGCTTGCCAGAGCCTCATCGAGGGTGGGCGCCGTAGCGACGGCGCGGCTCGTGTCCAGCAGCACAGCCGCCTCGTCCACCCGGGGCGGCCGGCGACGCGGCACCGGCAGCGAAGAGGGGCGCGCGTGGGTCTCGGCGGCCGAGGTCTCAAGAAACCGTTCGATGTCGGCGCGCCGGAAGCGACGCTGCCCGCCGGCAGTACGAAAGACGGGGACCTTCCCGCCATCGGCCCACCGCCGCAGGGTGTTCTCGCTGACTCCCAGGTGGTCAGCGGCGGCGGACAGACGCAGCCAGCCCTTCCCCTTCGTCGTCATCCGCTGTTGATGGGTCGCCATGCTGCGCAGTATGACGTTTCCTCGCTCAAAACTCACCCATCCCTCGAGGGATGGACCGGTCCTGCCGGCTGCCCTATGCCTGTGCGGGGGGCCATGACTCAAGCGACCGGCCGCGCAGCGGACTGCGAGTGAGGCGCAGGGTCAGGCGCGCAGCGCCGCACGCAGTGATGCGGAGATGGCGGCCAGGCCACCTTTCAGCTCGTCCGGCAGGGGCCACGCGTAGCCGATGCGCATGTGACGCCGCGACTGCTCGAACCAGTGCCCAGGTCCGACGTAGGTGCCGTGGTCTTCGCCGAGCACCCGGTAGAACTCGTCGACGTCGCACGGCACGTCGGGCTTGATGCGCGGGAAGCACACGACGCCGCCGTGCGGCTCGACCCACTCCATCAGCTCTTCGCCGGCGATCCAGCCCTGGACGACCGCCAGCTGCCGGTGGATGAGCGCGTGGATCCTGGGCAGCCACTCCTCACGCCGGGCGAAGGCGCGAGCTGCGATCTCCTCGTCCACGACGCTGCCGCAGATGCCGATCTGCTCCTTCGCCGCCAGGAACGTTGCCATGAGCTCACGGTCGCGACACACGAGCCAGCCCGTGCGGATCCCGGGGATTCCGTAGGTCTTGGACAGCGAGCTGACGCTGATCGCCCGTTCGCTCAGCGTTGCCGTCACCGGCAGCGGCGCGGCAAACGTCATCTCGCGATAGGTCTCGTCGACCAGCAGCCGGCAGCCGGCGCTCTCGACGCGGCGGACCAGGCTACGCAGGTCCGCCTCGCTCATCACCATCCCGGTCGGATTGTGCGGAAGCGTCACGCTGACGTACTTGGTGCGTGGCGTCACCAGCGCCATTAGGCTGTCGATGTCGATGCGGAACCCATTCTCGAACGTGAGATCGAGGAAGCTGATGTCGGCCTCGATGGCGCGCGGTGTCTCGATGTTGGTCGCGTAGTTGGGGCGGATGACGACAAGGTGGTCGCCCTTGTCGAGCAGCGTGGTGGCAATGATGAAGAGCGCCTGAGCGGCGCCGGCCGTGATGAGCACGTCGTCGACCGTGACGCCAGCCGCCGCCCCACCGCTCTGTTCCGCCACGAGTTCCCTGAACACCGCGTTTCCGACATGATCCCCGTAGAACAGGAGCATGTCGCCGACCTCAATGCCGAGATCGGAGAGCGTGCGGTCGCGCACCGAGCTCTCGGTCAGGTTGTAGCGAATGCGGTCGTAGCCGAACTGCTCCGGCGACTCCTTCTCGATGGCCATGCGGCGATACTTCACGACGAGACCTCCCGCGACTGGTTTCCCCACTACCCTACATCGACCGCACGGCGCCGGGTGCGCCTCCACACAAATGCGTGTCGCCGAGCTCCGTTGAGGATGCTACAGTCGACGACGGAACTGGGAGGATCGTGGGCAGTCTTCAGCAATGCCGCTCCGGCGGACAGATCGCGCGCCGCGTCGCCGTCGGCTTGGCGCTTGGCGCAACCCTAGTCGCCATGACGGCGCTCCCCGCCGCCTGCTCAGCCCGTGCCGCGAACGGCGCCGTGCCGGTTTCGGCCGCACCGACCGTCAGCGCCTCCTCCTCAGCCATGCCGGCTGCCGCCAGACAGGCCGAAGTCGGCGGCCGCAACGACTGGACCCACGTTCTGCAGGTTGTGGCCAATCTCGCCGCCGAGCCTCCGTCAACGCCCGTACTGGTGCTGCTTGGCGGCTCCGCGGCGAGAGAGAGCACCATCGGCGACGCGAGCTGGCGGACGCAGATCGCCGCGGAGGGGGGGCCGGTGACCGCTGCCTATAACCTCGGCTCCCGCAACCGCACCCTCACCGAGAACCTCGCGCTCGTGCGAGAGCTGCCGAGAGTGCCGACGATCGTCTTCATCGGCGTCAACCTCGGCGCGTTCACCTCCGCTCAGCCGAGCGTCACGCTCGCCCTTCCCGAACCGACGGCCTCATTGCCGCCCTACAAGCAGCATCAGTACAGCCAGAACCACCTGCGCAGCGTCACCGAGAAGCACGCCCTCGTGAGCGCCTGGCTGAGGGAACGCTACCCCATCTATCAGCGCAACTACGTCAGCAGCGCCCAGGCCCTCGAAGAGCTGGTCGAGGCGTGCCGAGATCGGGGCTTTCGGCCGGTCCTCCTCGAGCTGCCGCGCGACACCGAGATCATCGGCCACCGCCTCGACGCGCCGCTGGCACGCTACCGCGGTACCTGCCGAACACTCGCCAAGCGGTACGACATCCCCTTCGTGAGCTTCGTCGCCGCCGCCAGGCTCCCCAACCGCGACTTCTACGACCTCTGGCACCTGGTGGAGCCTGGCCGCAGGACCTGGCAGCAGTTGCTCAGTGCCAAGTCGGCGAACCTCCTCAGAGCCTATGGATACGGCGGCGGCTAAGGACAAGCTCTGCCGCCACACGCCGCTGTGGCTCGCGAGCCTCGCCGCCTTGGGCGTGCTCGCGTTCAACGTCAGCGTCTGTGCGCTCGTCGGCACGCCGGCACGAGCGGGGCCGGGGCGGACCGGGGCGGCGCCTTTCGGATCCGGACTCTACGAGGAAGAGGCGCGCGGCAACGACTTCGGGATGGACTGGCGGCATTGCGTCCAGGTGGTCGCCAACCTGCGCGCCGAGCCTCCCGACGTCCCCCTCGTCGTCCTGCTCGGCGGTTCTTCGGCCCGCGAGTGCACCGTGCTCGATGCCGACTGGGCCGCGCAGATCACACGCCGCGGCGGCCCCGAGGTGCTCGCGTACAACCTGGGCTCGAAGCACCGCAGCTACGCGCAGGACCTCGCCTTCGTCAAGCTCTTGCCGCGTACACCGACGATCGTCTACATCGGCGTGAACCTCGGCCGCTTCTGCTTGCCACCCTCCTCACCGACCGTCCGTCTCCCCAATCCGCATCCTTTGGCCTCCTACCCCCAGCACGTCTACTCGCGCCAGCGCATCCTCAGCGCCGCGCAGAAGCGTTCCTACGTCTCGTACTGGATAGCGCAGCGGTGGCCCGAGCTTCAGACCAACTACCGCTACGAGCTCGGCATCCTCGAGCAGATCATCCGCACCTGCAAGCGACGTCACCTGCGGGTTGTCCTCCTCGATCTGCCGCGCGATCTGCCCATCATCGGAGACGCGTTCGACGCACCGGTCGCGCGCTACCACGGCGGCTGCTCGCTCCTGGCGCGCCGCTACGACGTCCCGTGGGTGAACTTCGTTGCCGCCGCCCACCTGGTCGACCGCGACTTCTTCGACCTCTTTCACCTGGTCGAGCCGGGACGCGCGAAGTACCAGCGCCTGCTCTCCGATCAGACCATCAGGCTGCTGAAGCGATACGAGATGCCGGCGCCGGCGCCCAGCCCAACGCCCACGCCGACCCCCATGGTCACATCGTCGCCGACGCGCCCCGCGAACGTGCCGCGGGCGGAGCGGCGCTAGAACGCGCAGCCGAAGCGCGGGTGCTTCTCGAAGTACCTCTGGTGGTACTCCTCGGCGCGCCACCATTCTCGAGCGGGCACAATCTCGGTCACAATGGTGCGCTTGAAGGCTCCGTCGGCGGAAAGGCGGCGGATCCCGGCGCTGGCCGCCTCCTCCTGTGCTCGGTCGTGAAAGAAGATGGCGGAGCGGTACTGGCTGCCCACGTCCGGACCCTGCCGGTTCCGCTGCGTCGGATCATGCATATCGAAGAAGGCGCGCAGGAGCTCTTCGTACGTGATCGTCGCGGGGTCGTACTCGATGCGCACGGCCTCGGCGTGACCAGTCGCGTGAGAGCACACCTGCTCGTAGGTGGGGTGCGGCGTGCTGCCGCCCGTGTAGCCGACCTCGGTGCTGAGGACGCCGTGGAGGCCGGCGAAGCGCGCCTCCACCCCCCAGAAGCAGCCAGCGGCGAAGGTGGCGAGGGCCATCAGATGTCTCCCGGTCGGACGTGGCGCGCACCGCTACGGCGGCGCGCCCTGCACCGAGACTCTTCCCGAGGCACGCCGCGCCCACGCACGAACAGGCTACGCCTGCCGTGCCTCCTCGCGGCCCGAGACCGTTCGGCAGGACTGCGGCTTGCTGAGCTCGCGAAGCTTCTGCCGCTGCGCCCGGTTGGCCGGGTCGCGCGACCACATGCGCGCGTACCACCAGAGCCAACCGCGCTCGAGCATGCGGTCCCAGCTCGCCTTGTCGCGGTGCCGCAGTACGCCGTGGAAGCTGCGGATCACGCGCCTGGTGTGGTAGAAGCGCCGATTCGCGCGCAGCGTCTCGCGGAGCAGGTGGCTCGGCGTCATGAGGCGAGGGCGAAACACCACGTGCTGGGCGTCGTAGAACGACCAATCGCGCTCGATGATGCGGCCCTCGGCATCCATGTCGGCGTACTGCTGCGTGCCGGGCAGCGGCGTGAGGATGTTGAGCATCACCGTGTCGATCTTGTTCTTGAGCGCAAACTGGACGGTGTTGCGCACCGAGTCGGGTGCGTCGTGGTCGGCGCCGAGCACGAACATCCCGTGGCTGCGGATGCCGTAGTCGTGGAGGATCTTGATCGCGCGCTCGATATCGGCCACCGTCTGCGATTTCTCGAAGTGGTCGAGCGTGTCCTGGTTGACGGACTCGAGGCCGAGGGCGACGAAGTCAGCCCCCGAGGCCCGCATCAGTTCGAGCAGCTCACGATCGCGGACCACGTCGGTGCGCACCTGCGCGCCCCAGGGCACGACGACGTCCTCATCGATCATCATCTGCAGCAGCTTCTTGAGACGCTTCCTGTCGGCGGCGAAGTTGTCGTCGTAGAAGAAGATCTGCCGCGGCCGCTTCTGCTTGATCTCCGCGATCACGTTCTCGGCGCTGCGGAAGCGGTACTTGCGCCCGAACATCGCCGTCACCGAACAGAAGTTGCAGGCGAAGGGGCAGCCCCAACTGGTCATGATGGGCGTGTTCACGAGACGCTGGTAGCCGTCGACGAGCGTCAGGTCCGGGAACGGCAGCGTATCGAGGTCCGCACAGCGTTCGTGCAGCGGCGCGTGCACCGTTTCCCCGTCCTTGACGTACGAGATACCGGTGACGGAGGTGATGTCACGCGTGCCGGCGAGCGCCTCCGCTAACTCGACCATGATCGTCTCGCCGCCCTCGCCGCGGGCGACGTAGTCGGCGTGCTCGAGGGCCTCGTCGACCATGAAGGTGACGTGCGAGCCGCCGATGATCACGGGGATGCCGCGGGCGCGTAGGTCGTCGGCGATCCCGTAGGTCGCGGGGATCGTTGACGTGGTGCTGGAGAGGCCGACCAGTTCGGCCCGGTAGACATCGTCCCAGTCGATCGGCGCGAGCTGCGGGTTGTAGATACGGACGTCGTGCCCGCGCTCTTTGAGCGCGGCACCGATCATCGGCAGCCCCAGGCGCACGAAGTACGAGTGCGACCAGACGTGCATGGAGGGAGCACTGGGTTCGATCAGACGGATAATCATCGACGGCAAGCCTTCATCGGTAGCTTCTGAGTGTGGACCTTCTCCCGCAAAGACAAACCGGCGTCAGCCAGGCTGTGGGGAGATTAAGCATACAGCACCGCGCGAGCAGCGTCGGCGGGGCGACGTTGGGGGTTCGTCTGATAGCGTGGGGATGAGCGACACGCCGCGGCATGCGCCGCGGGGCAAGGAGACCGGGGATGGAGCCTGACTTCGACGTGCCTCTCGAGCGCAGGGGCACGGCCAGCTTCAAGTGGGATCTCTACCCTGACGACGTGCTGCCGCTCTGGGTCGCCGACATGGACTTCGCCTCGCCGCCAGCCGTGGTCGCGGCGCTGCGCGCGCGAGTCGACCACGGCGTCTTTGGCTACTGCATCACGCCGGCGTCGCTCGCCGAGGCGATCGTCGCCCACCTGCGGACACGGTACGGCTGGCGCATCCAGCCGGAGTGGCTCGTCTGGCTGCCGAGCCTGGTGCCCGGGATCAATCTCGCCTGCCTGGCGCTCGCGGGGGCCGGCGAAACCGTCATGACGGTCACCCCGGCCTATCCGCCGTTCCTCGAAGCGCCGGCCAACCAGGGCCGCGCGCTCGTCACCGTGCCGGCGGAGCTGCGCGACGGCCGCTGGGAGCTGCCGCTCGACGCCATGGAAGCGGCCGTCACGCCCGAGACGCGCGTCTTCCTGCACTGCCACCCCCACAACCCCCTGGCACGCGTCTGGCGGCGGGAAGAGGTCGTGGCAACCGTGGACTTCTGTCGCCGCCACGACCTGGTCCTCGTCAGCGACGAGATCCACTGCGACCTCATTCTCGACGACCTCAAGCACCATCCGGCGGCGCTCGCCTGCCCGGACGACGTCGACCGCATCGTCACCCTGATGTCGCCGTCCAAGACGTTCAACCTGCCGGGGCTCAGCTTCGCCTTCGCGATCGTCGCGGACGAGGCGCTGCGGCGGCGCTTTCGGCGGCCGGGCGAGGGCCTCCTGCCCTTCCCCGGCTGCTTCGCGGTCGCCGCCGCCGAGGCCGCCTACCGCGAGGGTGGCGAGTGGCTGGCGGCGCTCCTCGACTACCTGCGCGGGAACCGCGACCTCGTCGAGTCCTTCGTCGCCGACGAGCTCCCTAGCGTCTCGATGACGCACGTCGAGGCGACCTACCTCGCCTGGCTCGACGTGCACGAACGCGGATTCGACGACCCGGCGGCGGCCTGTAAAGCAGCCGGGGTGGCCCTGTCCGCCGGGGCCGCCTTCGGCGACCCGGCCTACCTGCGCCTCAACTTCGGCTGCCGCCGGGACACCCTCGTCGAAGGGCTGCGTCGCCTGAAGAAGGCGCTCGTGTGAGGGCGTCACTCGTTTGACGAACGCGTGCTAGACTCTGCGCGATATGCCGCGCCGGGTCACCCGCACGTCACGCCGCCATAACGCCCGCCTCTACCGTCGGCGGCGCGTTCTCGCGTTCGTCGCCCTCGCCGCCGCCCTCGCTCTCCTCGTCTTCGCTGTCTGGACGCTCAGCGGCAGCTGCTCCAACGACGGCAACGGGCAAGGCTCCGGGGGCTCCGGCACGAGCGCCTCGAGCAGCACCTCCGCCACTCCATCACCCAGCCCCACCGCCTGGACCGGCCCACCGTCCAGCAAGCTCGACCTCGAGCTGCGCGAGACCATCACCAGCACGGCGATCTCGCCTAAGTCGGTGGTCAGCACCGGGACCGGCTACGTCTTCGCCCAGAACATGATGTACCGCCACACGATCACCGTGTACGACTCGAGGACGCTCAAGCTGGTGAAGACGATCAAGGACTCCATCGGCGCCGCCAAGTTCCAGGTCAAGGGCTCGAGCGGCACGCTGAAGGGGGCACCCGTCGAAGCCGCCGTCATGCCCGACGGGCGCTTCATGTTCGTTTCGCAGTACTCGATGTACGGCGACGGCTTCTACCACGAAGGCCATGACGTCTGCGCTCCGGGCGACGGCACCGACAGAAGCTACGTCTACCGCGTGCCGCTCGACACGCTCAAGGTGGACAAGGTCATCAAGGTCGGCGCCGTGCCCAAGTACCTTGCCGTGACCCCCGACCAGAAGTACTTGCTGGTCAGCAACTGGTGCTCGTACTCCGTGAGCATCGTCGACACGCGCACGAGCAAACAGGTCAAGGGCATCTACCTCGGGCCCTACCCGCGCGGCATCGCCGTCGACCCCGAATCCCGGTACGCCTACGTCGCGGTGATGGGCACCTACGACATCGCGCGCATCGACCTCGTGGACTTCTCGCTGACGTGGATCCGAGGCGTGGGCTCGGGCCCGCGCCATCTCTGCATGGCGCCGAACGGCAAGTACCTCTACGCGACGCTCAACAACGAGGGCAACATCGCCAAGATCAGCCCCAAGACGCTCAAGGTTGTCGACAAGGTCTACACCGGCGCCGAGCCGCGTAGCATGGCGATCGCGCCCGACGGCAAGTCGCTCTACGTCGTCAACTACGGCTCCAGCACGATGGGCAAGATCCGTACCAGCGACATGAAGATCCTGCAGGTCGTCAACACCAACGCGCTGCCCATCGGCATCACCTACGACGCCCCGACCAAGAGCGTCTGGGTGTGCTGCTACACCGGGAGCATCATGGTGTTCCGCGAGTCATGACGATGCATGAGCCCACGTCCCAGGACGCCGCCGCCGCTCAAGAGATGCTGGAGTGGGCCATGGACCGGCTCGCCGACCGACGCAGCGTCCTGCCGCCTGTGGCGCCGTCGCCGGAGCTCCCGACTCTGGGCGCTCACGGCATCGGCACCGGCCCGGCGCTGCACATGCTTCGTGACCTCGTCTTCCCCACGGCGATCCCCCCCGATCACCCTCGCTATCTCGCCTTCATCCCTGGGACGACCACCGTCGCCGCGGCACTCGCCGACATGGCGCTGTCGGCGGCGATGGTCTTCGGCGGAAGCCGGCTGGAGGCGGGCGCCGCGGCTGACGCCGAAGACGACGTGGTGCGCTGGCTCGCCGACGCCGCCGGCTTCCCTCCGTCGGCCGGCGGCACTTTCGTCAGCGGCGGCTCGATCGCCAACCTGAGCGCCCTGGTGGCGGCGCGCGGCGACCGCTGCGCCGCGCCGCGCCGGCAAGCGATCATCATGGGCGCCTCAGGGCACGCGTCGCTGGGCGCCGCGGCGCGCATCATGGGCTGTGAGCTCGTCGTGGCGCCGCCGGCCGACGCGCACGAACGCCTCACCCCGAGCGCGCTGGAAGCGGCGCTCGCTGGCCGCGACCCCGGCGACATCGTCGCTGTCGTCGCGACCGCCGGCGCAACGAACACCGGCGCCGTCGACGACCTCGCCGGCGTGGCCAACGTCTGCGGCGAGCGTGGCATCTGGCTCCACGTCGACGGAGCCTACGGCGGCGCGGCACTGCTGTCGCCGCGGGCGCGCCCGCTCTTCAACGGCATCGAGCGCGCCGATTCGTTCATCGTCGATCCGCACAAGTGGCTCTACTCGCCCTTCGACTGCGCCGCCGTGATCTACCGCGATCCGGCGGTGGCCGCGCGGGCGCTCACGCAGAGGGCGGCGTACCTCGACGCCCTCAGCAGCGATGGCGCCCACAACCCCTTCGACCTCGCCATCCACCTCAGCCGGCGCGCACGCGGCCTTCCCCTGTGGGCGTCGGTCCTCGCCTACGGCACCGATGCCTACACGCAGGCCGTCGACGACTGCTTCAGCGTGGCGCGATACGCCGCGGAACGTGTTGCCGCCAGCTCGCAGCTCGAGATCGCCCTGGAGCCGGCGCTGACGGTCCTTCTGGTCCGCCGGCTCGGCTGGGAATCTGCCGACTACGCGGCGTGGTGCGAGGACGCATTACGCCGCGGCCTGGCGTTCCTCACGCCGACGATGCACGCCGGCGAGACGCTGCTGCGCTTCTGCTTCGTCAATCCGCTGACGACGCGCGACGACATCGACCTCGTGCTGACGGACCTGGCCGAGGCGCCCCCGACAGAGGAGTAGCAAGACCGCGCCATGGATCAGCCGCCACTTGTCACCCTCACGACCGTCCAGGGCACCTTCGTCGCCGACGCCCTGGTGGGCGCGCTCAAGGAGGCGGGGATTCCAGCGATGGCGAGGGCAGAGCAGCACGCCAGCTGGCTCTTCCCTGGCGCCGGTGGCGGGCTTGGGCCGATCGAGGTGCTCGTGACTGCCGATCGCCTCGATGAAGCTCGCGCCGTGCTGGAGACCCTCGAGGCCTCCGGCGACGAATCCGGCTGAGGTCGGCGCAACCCCGACAAGCTGTAGACGACGGGCGTCGTGGTTGACCAACGTGATCGCACACCGGCTCGGCTGCGCAATCGATGGGGGACCCAGACGAGCCGCTGACTGTGGGGCGGCCAGTGGGGCTATCTGAGGCTGATACTCGCGCCAAGCTGATCGATCCCGCGATCCACGCGCGCGGCTGGAGTACGCCGGAATGGTGAGAGCGGTGACGCCGACCCCAGCCTCAAGATAGACGACGTCGTCAACGGTCGGGGCGACTCGCGCCGCCTGCCGCGGCGCCGTCAGGCCTCCGCGGCTCCCCGCTTCTCGGACTTCTTGCGCTGCTCGGTGCTGAGAATGTGCTTGCGCACGCGCACCGTCTTGGGCGTCACCTCGACGAGCTCGTCAGCGGCAATCCACTCCAGGGCCGACTCCAACGTCAACGGCCGCGGCACCTTGAGGCCGGCGTCGATGTCCTTGGTCGACGAGCGATAGTTGCCGAGCTGCTTGCGCTTGGTGGGGTTGCAGAGCATGTCGTCGGCGCGCGAGTTCTCGCCCACGATCATGCCTTCGTAGACGGGGTCCATGGAGCGGACGAACAGCGTCGCGCGCTGCTGCAGGTTCTCGAGCGAGTAGCTCGCCGCCTCGCCGTCAGTCTGGCTGACCAGCGAGCCGCGTTCGCGGCCGGGGAGCTCGCCCCTCCACGGGCCGTAGCCGGTGAAGCGCGAGCTCATCACGCCGAGGCCGCGCGTCTCGGTGAGGAAGTCGTTGCGATAGCCGATCAGGCCGCGCGTGGAGATCGTGAACTCGAGCCGCACGAGGCCCGTGCCCGTCGACTCGACCGCCACCAACTCGCCCTTGCGCAGGCTCAGCTCCTGGATCACGGTGCCCTGGTACTCGTCGGGGACATCGATGATCACTTGCTCGATGGGCTCGAGCAGCGCCCCGCGGGCGTCGCGATGCGTGATGACCTCCGGCCGCGAGACGCAGAGCTCGATCCCCTCGCGGCGCATCTCCTCGATGAGGATGGCGAGGTGCAGCTCGCCCCGACCGCTGACCTTGACGCCGTCGGGGCGGCCGAGGTCCTCGACGCGAAGCGCAACGTTGACGCGCAGCTCGCGCTCCAAGCGGTCCTTGATCTGGCGCAACGTCGCGGCGCGGCCGTCGCGGCCGGCGAAGGGCCCGTTGTTGACGAGGAAGAACATGCTGACCGTGGGCTCCTCGATCTCGAGCGGCGGCAGGGCTGCGCCGGCCGCCTCCAGATCGGGCGCCGCCAAGGTGTCGCTGAGGGTGATGTCGTCGGGGCCCGCGAGCCAGACGATGTCGCCGGCGGCGACCTCGTCCACAGCGCGGTTCTCGAGGCCGCGCGTAACCCAGAGGTGCGTCACGCGCGCAACATCCGTGCCGGTGAGCTCCCAGCCGCCATCCGGATCGCCGTGATCCAGGTGCCGCGTCGTGATCCTCTGCAACTCGTCGCCGACCCTGAGCCGTCCCCGCAAGACGCGGCCACAGCCGATGCGCCCGAGGTAGTCGCTCCAGGCGAGCGTGCTGACCTGCATGAGGAACGGCGCCTCCTGGTCGACCTGCGGCGCCGGCACCTTGGCGATGATCGTCTCGAAGAGGTCGTTCATGCCGGCGTCGGCCAGCTCCGCCAGCAACGCCGGCGAAAGCCCGCCGCCGTCGACGAGGTGCTCCTCGCGCTCGTGCTCCTCCTTCACGTACTCGTCCAGGTCGTTGACGATCCAGCCCTCGAGACCGGAGCCGAAGAGCACGGGGAAGTCAAGCTGCTCGTTGCTGGCGCCGAGCTCGACGAAGAGGTCGAAGGTGCTGTCGAGGGCGCCGGAGGGATCGGCGTTGGGCCGATCGGCCTTGTTGACGATCACTATCGGTCTCAGCCCCAGCCGCAGCGCGCGCATGAGCACGTAGCGCGTCTGCGGCATCGGCCCTTCGTTGGCGTCGACCAGCAAGAGGACAGAGTCCACCATGCTGAGCACGCGCTCCACCTCGCCGGAGAAGTCGGCGTGACCGGGCGTGTCGATGATGTTGATGAGGTAGTCCTTCCACTCCACCGTGCAGTGCTTGGAGCGGATGGTGATGCCGCGCTCGCGCTCGAGGTCGTTGCTGTCCATCACACGCTCGTCCACCTTCGCGTTCTCGCGGAACACGTGGGCGGCGCGGAAGATGCTGTCGATCAGCGTCGTCTTGCCGTGATCGATGTGGGCGATGATGGCGAGATTGCGGATCTCTTCGACGGCGTGCACGGTCGGGGTCTTTCTGTCGGGGTGGATGTCGCGGCGCGACGGCGGCCCGGAAGCCACCGATGGCGCTGAAGCGGCCGGCTCGGCTACGCCGGCCGGCCCGCCGTTCCAGTGTACACGTCCGCGGGGGCGGCGTCGCCTCACGCCGGCGGCGGCGCGGCCTCACGCCGGCGGCGCCTAAAGGAGAAAGAGGATGGCCGCGATGGCCGCGATGGCCGGCGGCGCGGCCACGAAGACGAACGCGTAGCTGGTCGAGATCTCAGCCGCGGGATCCCCGGCAGAGGCGCGCGCCCGGCCGGGCGGCCGCTCCGCGTCGGTGCCGGTGAAGGAGCCGCGGGAGAGCGCCAGGAGAAGGACCGCGACTGCTCCATTGGCCAACGCGAACAACGACCAGTTCCAGCCGACGACCAGCAGCACGGCTGCGACAACGCCGACGAGCGCGCAGCCCGCGGCCAACGTGAAGAGCGCTTTCATGACGACCCCCTGCAGCCCCCGGAACGCCCCGACCTTCTGGCAGTCAGTCTACTGCCGGCGTGCCATGTCGACGAGCCAAACCGTGAGGCGCCCGGCGGCGGCTACTGGCGCCCCTCCCCGCGACGGGCCTTGCGTGCGTCGTCGAGAGACACCACGGCACCCGGCTTGGCCTCGCCCGACCTCGGCACGACGCGCCGCGCGTGACGCCGCGGACCCGACCTCCCCGCCTGCCCCCTGGGCGGCTCCTTCACGTGGCGCCGAATCGGCACGACGCCGCGGACTTGACGGCAGTAGGCCCCGTACTGAGAGCCAAACCGCTGCCACAGCTCCTCCTCTTCGACCGGAACCCAGAGCCGGTAGAGACCGTACGCCACCAGCGGCAAGGCAAGCCCCGGCCACGCCCAAAGCGCCAGCGCTAGCCCAGGACACTCGACGAAGATGAAGGCCGCGTAGATGGGATGCCGCACGTACGCGAACACACCATCCGTGTCGAGGTACCCCATCGCGGCAGCGATGCGGACGCGACGTACCACCAAGAACGACACGACCACCGCTGCGATGATGAGCAGCCAGGCCAGCCCCGTTACCGCGAGCGGACGTTGCGCGGAGAAGCGCAGCCAGGGTTCGAGCCAGACGAGGATCACCAGCCCGATGTACACCCCGAGCGTCACGACGACGACGCGAGGACCGATGCGCCACTGCCCCTGGCGAACGCCATTCATGCTGATTCCCTCCCGCCGCTCGGCCAACCAAGCCGGGACATTCTGCGTTGTCACCCGTCAGATACCCAAAGGAGCCCTCTTCGCAAGCCACGTCGAGCAAGCACGCCGGCCGTGACACCGGGCCGGAAACGGGAAACAATAGAAACATGGTGGGGTGACGAGAGGAGGATCATGCCAGATAGGGAGTGCGGTTGCGGCGTTTGCGGCCATCGCTCCCGCACCCCCGAGGGCATGGCCTGCGACAATCGCATGCTGATGTACCCGGCGTGCGGGAGCGTCGACCTCTCGATCCGCGACGCAAGCCGTCAGCGGCCACCCGTGATGCGTGCCCGCATCCCTGCCCGCGCCAGCGGAGCGCGGCAGCCGGCCCGCCCCACAACCCCGTAGCGATCACCCTTCTCTCGGCAGCGTTGGGGCCATGCTGAAGGCGGTCACGTTCGACTTCTGGAACACGTTGTTCGTGGACACGCGCGGTCGCGAACGCGAACGGCGCCGCGCAGCTCTCCTGCGGACGGAGCTCGAGCGCGCGGGGCGGCCAGCCAGCGAAGGGGCGCTGGCGGCGTCACTCCAGGCGAGCTGGGACTACTTCGACCACGTCTGGGTGCACGAGCAGCGCACACCGCCCTGCAGCGAGCTCATCGATGCCATCCTGGCGTCGCTCCGCGCCCGCCTCGACGAGCCCTCACGGCGGCGACTCGTCGACGGTTTCGAGCACATGCTCCTCGACTGCCCTCCTGACCCGATGCCTGGAACCATCTACGCGCTTCCCCTGCTCGCCGAGCGCTACCGCCTGGCGATCATCTGCGACACGGGGTACTCCCCGGGCGTGGTGCTGCGCGAGCTCCTCGAGCGCCACGGCATGCTCGCCTACTTCGCGTACCTGTTCTTCTCGAACGAGCACGGCATGAGCAAGCCCGACGTGCGCGTCTTCCGGCACACGCTCGACGAGCTCGGCGTGAGCGCGCCGGAGGCGGCCCACGTCGGCGACATCCAACGCACCGACATCGCCGGCGCGCAGGCGGCTGGCATGGCCGCCGTTCACTTCGTCGGCGCCAACAACCACGATGCTCAGTCGTCGACCGCCGATCTCATGGTCCGGCACTTCGACGAGCTCCCGCAAGCCCTGGGCTGGCTCACCTGTGCCGGCTGCTGAGCCCCACTCTCCGTCTGATCGGCGGCGTCTGCTTCTGCTCGCGGTGGTCGTTGCCGTGGTCGCCTTCGCGATCATCGCCGCGGTGGTCCGCGCGCGCGCCGGCGGAGGCCTGGATGGCAGAGTGCTCATGTGGGTCGAGACCTACCGACGCGGTCCGTTCGTCGCAGCAGCCGTCTTCCTCGATCACCTGGGTCGATGGTGGATCGTGGGCTTCTGCGTGGCCGCGCTGGTCGCTGCCCTGTGGCTCGCGGGCCGCGCCATCCAGGCGGTGTACTTGGGTGCGACGCTCGGCGTCTCCTTGGTTTTGAACCTCGTGCTCAAGGTGGCCTTCCAGCGGACCCCCCCGGGCGCCGGGAGCGTCATCGAGGCCTCCCGGTACGCGTTCCCGAGCGGCCACACCATGACCGCCGCGGCAGTCGCCACCGCCCTGGCGGTCATCGCCTGGCCCTCGCGGTTGCGCTGGCCGGCCGTCGCCCTCGCCGCAGCGTTCTCTCTGGCGATGGCCGGCTCCCGCGTGTACCTCGGCGTGCACTGGCCGTCGGACGTCGCCGCCGGCCTGGCATTGGGAGTCGGCGTGGCGCTGGGCGTCCGGCTGCTGCTGCCGTGGCCGGCAGCGGAAGGGGCGGACGGCGCAGCCCCATCCGCCCCTGGTATCGACGTCGTCTTCCTCGACTGGGGCAACACCATCATGGTCGACAACGGCATGCGCGACGGACCGATGAAGGACTGGAACAGGGTCGAGGCGGAGCCCGGCGCGCACGAGGCGCTACGCCGCCTGCGCGCCCGCTACTGCGTGGTCGTGGCCACTAACGCCGACGACTCGTCGGCGCCCGGAGTGCGCGCCGCGCTCGCCCGCGTCGGCTTGGACGACCTTGTTGACGACGTCGTCTCCTCAGCGGACGTCGGCGACCACAAACCGAACTACGCGTTCTTCCGCGCGGCGCTGCTGCGCATGGGCCGGGCCGGCATCCCGCTGGAGCCGGCGCGAGCCGTCATGGTCGGCGACGGCACGACGAACGACATCGCCGGCGCCCACGGCGCCGGCCTGAAGACGATCTGGTACAACCCGACGAAGCGTCGCTTCCCCGCGGGACTGACGCCGCCGGAGGCGACGATTGGCTCACTGAGCGCCCTCCCCGGCGCCGTCGACCGCCTCGCCGGCCGCCGGCCGGAGAAGCGGTCGCGGCAGCAACGCCAGACGGACGCCGCCGAGGCGCTCGCCGCTCAGGCAGCGGCGGCCGCTCGCGAGGCGGCGAGGGCGACGGCACGGTCATCGGCTCGCGAGGCGACGACCCCGTCGTCGCGCCAGCCGGGCGCGAAGAGGGACGAGCCAGCGTCAGATGACGAGCGCGGCAGCCTGCTCGAGCCTGGCGACCGCCTGGTCGCGGCCCAGCAGCCAGAGGCTCTCGAAGAGCCCGGGCGTAACGATCTGGCCACTCATGCCGAGGCGTAGCACGGCGAAGACGACCCGCGGCTTCGCGCCCAGCTCGCCGGGGAGCTCGCGCACCAGCGCTTCGATCGCCGGCAACTCCCATTGCGCGAGCGCCCGCAGGCGGGCGGCGGCGGCTGTCAGCGTCTGCGCCGCCCCGTCAGTCCCACGTAGCCGCTCGCGCGCCTCTGACGTGAACGCGAGCGGCCGGAAGAACCAGCCGGCCATGGGGATCATGTCGGCGAGCACCTCGACCTTCTCCCGCACGAGCGGAGCGATGCCCCGCGTCAGGGCTTCTTGCCCCTCGTCGGGGGCGAGCGGCGGGACGTGCCCGCTCTCGGCGCCCTCGGCGGCGGCGAGCGCCTGCGATCCCTGGGCCGCCAGCTCGCCGACGCCGGCTGGGTCACCGTAGAACCCAACTCGCGTGAGGTAGTCGACAAGGCGACCGCCAAGCCACTCGGCGGTCATGGAACGGATGTAGCGACCGTTCATCCAGCGCAGCTTCTCGGGGTCGAAGATGCTGGGGCTCGTGCCGAGCTTGGTCACGTCGAAGCTTGCGACGAGGTCGTCGAGCGTCCACGTGATCATGTTCTCGTCGAACTCGGCGGAGAGGAAGCAGAGGTAGTTGCGCACGACCTCGACCAGGAACCCCATGGCGGTGAGCTGCTCGATCTTGGTCGCGCCGTGGCGCTTGCTGAGCTTCTTCTTGTCGGTGCCGAAGAGCAGCGGCATGTGCAGGAACTCGGGCACGGCGGCGCCGAGCGCCTCGTAGATCACGACCTGCTTCGGCGTGTTGCTGATGTGATCGTCGCCGCGGATCACGTGCGTGATCTCCATGGTCACATCGTCGACGACCACAGCGAGGTTGTAGGTGATGGTTCCGTCGGAGCGTTGCACGATGAAGTCGCCGATCGTATCGTTCTCGAAGCCGACTTCGCCGCGCAGGATGTCGTGAAAGACGGTGCGGCCGACGGGCACGCGCACGCGCAGCGTGTACGGCTCTCCGGCCGCCTGCCGGCCCTGGACCTCTGCCACCGCCAGCGCCCTGCACTTGCCCGAGTACACCGAGTCGCGCCCCTCCTTCTGCGCCGCGGTGCGCTCTCCCTCGAGCTCATCGGGCGTACAGAAGCACGGGTAGAGGTGGCCCGTCTCGAGCAGCCGCGCGACGTACTCGTGATAGATGCCGTCGCGCTCGGTCTGGCGGTACGGGCCGTGCGGCCCCGGCAAGCCGGGGCCTTCATCCCAGTGCAGCCCCATCTCCTTCATCGACGAGATGATCTGCGCGATCGCCTCGTCGGTGCTGCGCGTCGGATCGGTGTCCTCGATGCGCAGAATGAACGTGCCCTCGTTCCGCCGCGCGAAGATGTAGTTGTAGAGGCCGGTGCGAGCGCTGCCGAGATGAAGGTAGCCGGTGGGCGAGGGGGCGAAGCGCACGCAAGGACGCGCCGCGGGCGTCCCCGCGGATGGGCTGTTCGCTGCCACGCTCATCTCACCAGGCGCTCGGTCATGGGTCGCCCATGATACCCCATCCCCCCGCCCAAGACCGGCGCCGACATGACGGTCATCTTCGTGCCGGCGCGCTTCGTGCGCGACGTGGTGCCTCGAACCTAGCCTTGGCGGGTCAGCGGCAAGGACTCCGCCAAGCGGCGGAGATTCGCTCACTTCGCCCCGCTGCCGACCGGGGGACCGACGGCGAGCACCTTGCTCGCCCCAGCAGCTCCACCGGTCGTCGCCTGCACCTCGAGCAGATGCTCGCCCTCGACCAGCGACCCGAGGGTGAGCAGCCAGCGTTCGGAGGGTTCGTCGAAGGCACCGTCGGCGGCGGCAAGCGGTTGCCATGCACCGCCGTCAAGTCGATACACGAGATCGTGCGGCACCAGGATGCTGATGTCGCGGTGGAAGTAGACGCCCTTCGTGATGCGCCCGCGAGGCCACGGCCGCTCGCGGACGGAACCGATCACCTGGAGGCCGCCGTCAGGGTTGGCCACGGGGGCGCCCAAGGTCAGGCGCGGTGAAGTATCGACGACATCGGGCCGCGAGTCGAGATCGCTGTCGCGCAGGCCAGCCTGGCCTATGGTCGACGGGCAGAGTTGCCCGCGCTTGAAGGCGCTGAGCGTGGCGTTGGAGCCGCGCATGATGCAGGGGAGGTTGGTCGTCCCGCCGCGCACCGCGTTGCTGTTGAGGATGCCGAGATACCCGGAGGCGAGGTTGCCGGTGCTTGGGTAGCCGGCGTTCGGGGGCTCGTACTCATCGAGCGCACCGAAGACGTGACCCATCTCGTGCGCCATGACGGCGCCGAAGTTGGCGAAGCCGTAGCCGTCGTTGTCGTAGGTGAGCACCATGTACGGGCCGAAAAGGTCGGCCGTGTAGGCGAACATGTCGTTGCGGAAGCGCCCGTCCGCGTCCCTGAGACTGTCGACGACGTAGAGGACGAAAGCCCAGTCGGCGCCGGTGCGGGAGCGAAGGCGATCGGCGTAGAGGCGCTCCGGCATCGGCTTGTCGTCGCTGACGTCGTGACCAAAGCCTAGACGACCCATGACCTCCCAGCGCCAAGGAGCGTCGGAGAGGACGCTCTTCTTGCCGCCGTAGCCATACTCGATCGCCATTTGGATGGGCTCGTAGCCCGTGGCGAGGGTGCGCGGAGACCCATACGTCCCTGTCTCCGGCAGGAAGAGCTCCAGCGAGCCGTCGGGAGATCGCGCGTTCCACCAGTCAAGTGCGTCGCGGACCTGGCCGAGCACAAGCCGGCGACGATCCTGGCCTGGCCAGCGCGGATCCTCGAGGGACCAGCTCTCGCTGCTCGCCGTGCGCCAGCCATCGCTCTCGACGAAGACCACGCCGACGGCGACGCGGCCGGCGGCGAACGCCGCCGTCTCCCTCGCCGTGGGTAACGCGCCGAGCGCACCAAGACCGGTGGACAGGTCGAGCGTCGCCTCGCGGGCGGCCGTTCCGAGGAGGTCGTTGAGCGGCGGCGGCGCGGGGTCGACCGGTCCGCCGGCGCTCGCCAGCGCTCCGACAGGCAAGTGGCTGCCGGCCGCGCTTGCGGCGGCCGACAGCCACCCGGCGCAGACGCACGCTAGCGCAGCTAGGCAGACAGTGACAAGAACGGTGCTGAGGCCCCGAATCATCGCGACCATCCTCGCACGCGGCCAACGGCAGGTCGACTGGGTTGCGTCGGGTCCGCCCACCCGCCGAAGGACGGCGACCGGCTTTTTGCCGCGCCACGCCCTGTCTGGTACTCTCTCGACTCCGAGTACGAGCACCATCGCTCTGGCAACACCTCGACCCTGGACGCCTGACATGCCCCAACTGCGCATCGTCGTCCTCGTCAAGCAGGTCCCCGACACCGCCAACGTGACGGGCGAGGCCATGAAAGAGGATGGCACCATCAACCGGGCCGCGTTGCCGGCCGTTTTCAACCCCGAGGACCTGAACGCGCTGGAAGAGGCGCTCGCGCTCCGTGAACGGCACGGTGCTCGCGTCACCGTCGTGACCATGGGTCCGCCCACCGCCGTCCAGGTGCTGCGCGAGTCGCTGTATCGCGGCACCGACGAGGTGATCCTCCTTACAGACAGAGCGTTCGCCGGCGCCGACACGCTGGCGACCAGCTACGCACTCGCGCTGGCGGTGAAGAAGCTCGGTGGCGCCGACCTCGTGCTGTGCGGCCGTCAGGCCATCGACGGCGACACCGCCCAGGTGGGCCCGCAGACCGCCGAGAAGCTCGGCTACCCGCAGATCACCTGCGTCAGCCGCATCGACGAGCTCATGCCGCCGGAGGCGGCGGCCGTCGCCGACGGCCGCCCGACCGGCGGCTCTGTCACCGCCACGCGCAGCATCGAGGGCGGCTTCGAGACGCTCTGCAGCCCTCTGCCCTGCCTGCTCACGATCACCAGCGAGGCCAATGCGCCGCGGCCGGCGAGCGTCAAGCTAGTTATGACCTACAAGAACGTCGCCGCCGAGGCGTTGCCGGACTACGACGACAGCTACCTCGACCCCGACAGCGACGTCGCCGAGGTTTGCATGATCGACCGCGACGGCAACCCGGTCTGCCGCGCCAAGGTTGTGCAGTGGGATCATGTCGCGCTCGGCGCCGACCGCGAGGCGCTTGGCCTGCGCGGCTCGCCCACCCGCGTCAAGGAGATCGAGAGCGTCGTCCTCGCCCAGAGCGAGGCGCGCATGGTGGAGCCCGCGGAAGGCGACATCGCCGAGCTCGTGCACGAGCTGATCGAGGAGCACATCCTTGGATAGCGCAGCGGATGGCGCCCCCGTGAGCGGCGCCGCAGCGGATGTGGCCGCGCGCGCCGCAGACGGACAGCGCGGCGACGTGTGGGTTGTCGTCCAGCAGCAGGACGGTGTGCCGGCCGAAGTCAGTCTCGAGCTGCTGGGCCGCGCGCGCGAGCTCGCCAACACGCTGGGAGTCGGCGTCGGCGCGGTGGTCGCCGGCTGCGGCCGCGACACGAACGCCTTCGTCGAGCGCCTGCCGATGTACGGCGCCGACACTGTCTACTACGCCGCCCACGAGGCGCTGGGCGAGTACCTGGCGCAGCCGTATGCGGCGGTTCTCTGCCAGCTCATCCGCGCCGAAGCCCCGCAGATCGTCCTCTTCGGCGCCACGACCACGGGACGCGACCTCGCGCCTCGTGTCGCCAGTGCCCTTCGCGTCGGACTGACGGCAGACTGCACCGACCTGCGTATTGGCGATCACGTCGCCAAGGGCGAGCAGTACAAGAACCTGCTGTACCAGGTGCGGCCCGCCTTCGGCGGCAACATCATCGCCACGATCATCAGTCCGGAGCACCGGCCGCAGATGGCGACCGTGCGCGAGGGCGTGATGGTGATGCCCGAGCCGCAGCCTGAGCGCCGCGGACGTATCGTCATCGTCGACGTGGACGAGGTCGATCAGGCTCCCGGGGACGCGACGATGACCTTCGGGGAGAGCGATCATCCCCTGAGCAACATGAGCCTTGGACCCGCGTTCATCACCGACGCCGACCAGGCGGTCACCCTCGTGCGCCGCGTGCAGGAGGAGAAGCGCGTCGACTTGAAGGGCGCCCGGATCGTCGTCTCGGGCGGTGTCGGAGTTGGGTCCCGCGAGGGCTTCGCGCTCGTCGAGGAGCTGGCGCACACGGTGGGCGGCGTCGTCGGCGCCAGTCGCGCCGCCGTCGATGCCGGTTGGGTCGCCCACGATCACCAGGTCGGCCAGACCGGCGTGACCGTGCGACCCAAGCTGTACATCGCCTGCGGCATCAGCGGCTCAGTCCAGCACCGCGCCGGCATGGACCAGAGCGCCCGCATCCTCGCCATCAACACGGACCCGCTGGCGCCGATCTTCAGCGTCGCGCACTACGGCATCGTCGGCGACCTGCACAAGGTGATCCCGCTGCTGATCAAGGCCTACCGCACCAAGGGTGCTGCCGGCGACGGAGGCGCGTCATGAGCAACTACTACCGCGACAACGCGGATCTGCAACGCACGCTGCGGCGCCTCGACCTGGCGCGCGTCGTGCGTCTGCGCGAGGACGACTACGCGCAGGCCAGCGACTTCGCCTACGCGCCGCGCGACTTCGAGGATGCCATCGACTCGTACGACCGCACGCTGGCGATCGTGGGGGAGCTGGCCGGCGACTTCATCGAGCCGCGAGCCGAGGATGTCGACCGTGCCGGCAATCAGCTCGTCGACGGCGAGGTCTGCTACGCCCCCGGCATCGCCGAGAGCCTGGAGCGGCTTAAGCAGGCGGATCTCATGGGCATCACACTGCCGCGCCGCTATGGCGGCCTCAACTTCCCGATCAGCGTGAGCGTGATGATCGTGGAGATGGTGAGTCGCGCCGACCCCGCGCTGATGAACATCTTCGGCCTCCAGGACATCGCCGAGACGGTGAACAAGTTCGCGAGCCAGGAGATGAAGGCGGCCTACCTCCCGCGCTTCGCCAGTGGCGAGGTCACGGCCAGCATGGCACTCACCGAGCCGGAGGCCGGCAGCGACCTGCAGAACGTGCAGCTCAAGGCGACGGAACAGCCGGACGGCACCTGGCGCCTGAACGGCGTGAAGCGCTTCATCACCAACGGCTGCGGCCAGCTCAGCCTGGTGCTGGCGCGCTCCGAAGAGGGCACGACCGACGCCCGCGGCCTGAGCATGTTCCTCTACGAGCGCGACGAGCACATGCGCATCCGCCGCCTCGAGGACAAGCTCGGCATCCACGGCTCGCCGACATGCGAGCTGCAGTTCGACGACGCGCCGGCGCTGCTCGTCGGCGAGCGCCGGCGCGGGCTCACGACCTACGTCATGAGCCTGATGAACGGCGCCCGCCTGGCGATCGCGGCGCAGGCGCAGGGCATCGCCGAGGCGGCGTACCGCGCGGCGGCGAAGTACGCCGCCGAACGCATCCAGTTCGGGGCGCCGATCAACCAGCTCACCGCAGTCAAGGGGCTGCTGGCCGACATGAAGGTGAGCGTCGAAGCGGCGCGCGCCCTCCTCTACGAGACGGCGCTGATCGTCGATACCAAAGAGGTCCTCGAGCACCGCATCGAGGCATTGCAGGCGGCCGAGAAGGCCGGAGTGGCTACGCCGGCCGGCCCCGACGCCGACCTCAGGGCGCTGCGCGGCGAACTCAAGCAGTACACACGCCTCGCCGCGCTCTACACGCCGCTCGCTAAGGCGTGCTGCACCGAGATGGCCAATCAGGTGGCCTACGACTCGCTGCAGGTGCACGGCGGCTCCGGCTACATGCGCGATTTCGCCGTCGAGCGGCACAGTCGCGACGCGCGCATCACCAACATCTACGAGGGCACCACGCAGTTGCAGGTGGTCGCCGCGATCGGCGGCATCCTCGGTGGCACGCTCGCCGGCCGACTCGATCAATGCGACGGCGAGGACTTCTCGGCCACGCCGGAGCTGCTGGCGCGCGTGCGGCACGCCCGCGCGCGCCTGGCGGAGGCGATCGCTCACGTGCGCGCGCTCGACGACGTGCGCTTCCGCGACTTCCACGCCCGGCGCCTCACCGAGATGAGCATCGACGTCGTCTGCGGCTACCTGCTCCTCCGGCCTGCCCAGCACGACGCGCAGAGACTCCTCGTGGCGCAGTACTTCGTGGAGGCACTGGTAGGACGCGTGGAAGGCCGCGCGGCGCAGGTGCTCGCAGGCGAGCCCAGCATGCTCGACACGCTCTCGCAGCTCGCCGAGGCCTGAGCGACCGAAGAAGCGGCGACGCCCGCGAGTCAGACGCCGGCGTCGCGCTCCGGCATCGGCGGCTCCAGACGATCGCCGCCGGCGGCATGAGCCCGCGCCAGCCTCGTCTGTGCCGTTGCCGCGAGCTCGTCG
>Ga0315295_10000692_pt1 | contig 29199 bp, 31 predicted proteins | sample YL17G14_0_MG_FD_204453 | JGI IMG/M metagenome (GOLD analysis project Ga0315295, IMG submission 204453) | Sediment microbial communities from Yellowstone Lake, YNP, Wyoming, USA - YL17G14_0 | ecosystem: Environmental > Aquatic > Freshwater > Lake > Sediment | place: USA: Wyoming | collected... | reverse complement strand
GGTTGCGTCAACAAAATTGTGTAAATTGCTCTATGGGGCAATCCTTCCATTTGTTGTTTAAATAAGCAAAGATAGCATATATGATTCTCTCGCAACTCTGTCTATTGCTAAAGCAAGAGAATACCCTTGTTCTTCTCCGGACTTCTTTAAAACATCTTTCAATAACATTTGTTGTTCTTACCCTTATCCAGTGATTTTTAGGCGAATCAAAGAAGTTTAAAAGTTCTTCCAAGTCTTTTTCGAGACAATGGACAGCTTTTGGAGCTTTTTTCTTCCACATTTTCTTCCAGTTCTTAAAACAAGCCATAGCAAGGTATTTGCTTTTAGCCTTGTATATCCTTCTTGCCTCATTCATACAGTCTTCTTGATAGATTTTTTTAAGATAATTGGATACATTCCTCAACTTATGAGCCCAACACCTTTGAATGGGTACGTGGGGATACGCTATCTCTAGAGCCGATTTTAATCCACCCGATCCATCTATTGTTACTAGTTTTAGATTGACTCCTTTAAGGCCGCGCCTATAAAGATTATTAATCAATCCTTCCCATGAGCTTTGAGATTCCCCCTGTGATTGAACAAACCCTAATAATTTTCGTGCTCCGAATAAGGTTATTCCATATGCTGTTAATACCTTTCGATTGTGGTATTTACCGTTATAGCGCATTTTAAGAGTGATCCCGTCACAGAATAGATACTGATATTCATCGAGTATAGGCGAATTATGAAATTCTCTTACTTTCCTATCAAGCCTTCTTGTAATATTAGAGACTGTACCATGAGATATCTTTGTATCTAAGAGCTTTGATATAGCCTCTCCCACACGTCTAGTGGATACACCGGCTAAGAATATGTCCTCTATTAAATCTTCGACTATCTCCTGATGACGCTTATATCTACGGAATACCTTAGTCTTAAAAGAACCTTTTCTTAATCTGGGAGTCTTTATGTCTTGTATGATCCCAAACTGCGTAACCAGGGCTCTATTATAATATCCATTACGATAATCCTCTCGCTTTGCTTTAGCATGCTTGTAATAGCCGACTCCTGTCTTTTCGGTTATCTCTTTAATCATTGTAGATTCCATCAGTTCTTTTAATAATTCTTTGACAGATCTCTTGGCATCCTCCTGCCAAAAATTTTCCTTTACCTCCTGCCACCATTCCTGTAAAATTGTCTCTTGTGGAAGTAGACTTACTGCTTCCATGGGTGTTCCTCCTTTCATTTTGGTTAGGTTTAACTTTTTATGAAAGGATACACCCTTTTTTATTGCTATTTCAAGCTCAATTTACACAGAATATTATACGTTACCTTATGAATTAATTATTTATAAGCTATGAGTCGGCGTATGCAGGTGACAAGATATTTTCTGGATTAATTTTTTTTTATAGTATAATATACAAAAGAAAAAGGGGAAGGAATTTATTATGAAGATAGATATAAACAAAATAAAACAAAAAGTCTTGCCCATCTTGCAAAAATACGCAGTAAAAAAAGTAGCCCTTTTTGGCTCTTGCGTACGCGGAGAAATACAAAAGGACAGCGATATAGATATATTGGTTGATATCGGTGCGGATATTAGTCTGTTGGAATTTGTCGGGTTGAAACAAAAAATTGAGGAATCCTTGGGACGCAAAGTAGATTTAGTGGAGTATGATACTCTCAAGCCTCGCCTAAGAGAAAAAATCCTTAAATCACAAGTGGTGCTTTTATGAATTCAATCTTGTCAATCTTGTACCAGGTGCGATTTTGAATTCAACGTGTCCCCTAATTCTTTACCAGGTTCCTTTATCGGGCTTAGTATTGTAAACCTGGTACAAGTCATCTAGATAATGTTTCTGTGTACCGTTTTACTCTCTATGAAGAACCTTAAAGATGAAGCTGAAAACGGTACAAGATTTATAAAGATGATAAGCTCAGTCTTGACAATTCCTGTTAATATGGTAAAATTGTAATGCTAAATTTAAGTAGTCGGTTTATAAAAGACTACTTATTTTATCGAGAGGAGATAAAGATGTTTAGAAAAATAGGAAGGATACGAAAGTATTTTCGTGGTGGTAAAAAGTGTGCTTCTGAAACAGAGGCTCTTCTCAACTGTCTTGAATATAAAGACGGTGAATACTTTATTGCTCATTGCTTAGAGTTTGATATTGTGGCTCAAGGCGGAACAGCAAACAAAGCAATAGAAAAATTGGCTGAATTGATAAGAGAACAAATACTTTTTACAACAGAAAAGGATATAGAAGAAAAAGCCTTATTTCACCCCGCCCCAAATAAATATTGGGAAATCCTCCATCGTCTAAGAACGCGCCAAGCGAGAAAAGCGCTATTAGAAGACGACCCTCAACATATTACTACCAAATATATTCTTGGATGTATGGAGAGTACAAATGCCTCACTCGCAGGACAGACCTCTTAGATATCGCGAGATTCTTAAACTACTTAAAAAATTTGGGGTTCAAGAAATTCCAAGAAAGGGTGCTAAAAGGATTCTTTACCATCCTAACATAAATGGCAAACCAGCTTCATACCCTATGGATGTTCACAGCGAGCATCAGGAATTTAGCAGACCCGTTGTTCGTGGTATTAGGGATAGGTTTAACATTTCAATAGAAGATTTCTATAACCAGTAATTCTCCCGTCCTTTAGTAAATTAAATCAGGCTATAAGATATTCCATCAACGCTTGCATAGGTCTGAGTTTCCACCATGCTTTAACATTGACGCTCCATATTGGTAGTGTTATAATTCCCCATTAAGGGGTAATTATGGCGCACGATAAATTATCACAACTATAATAATCACAAAGGGATTGGTTAACCGACCAGTGCCTTTTTTGTTGGCTAAGTGCTGGCAAGATCAAAAAGCTAAAGCGCGATACTTTATTCAATGGGCGGTCTGGACAGAGCAGGATTTGAAAAATCTGCAGAATGTTATGAAACAAGGCAATAAGGGGTCAGCCCTCGAAAATCGAATATAGTTTCTAATTTCGAGGTTTGACCCCTAAAACCTTACTAAACGCAGCGACAGCAAATACTGCCTTCATCCTATTTCGTTCTCAAGGTGGCGTTGTAACTGGTTTCGTTCAGGGTGAGGGATATGATGAGAGGCATCCCTTTGATACCTCGTTTAATGATAGACTACCAGTGACGGTAAAAATCAGGAAAGAAAAAATTAGATATACAATAACTGCGCCAAAAGGTTCTTCAATTCCTTTTGAAATTCTCGTTGCTGGTTATAGATTTAATCGCTAATGCACATGACAGATAATAATGGCATTGCTACCACAAAAACCGGTATTTTCAAAAATTGAACATACCAGATATTTACCATTTATAATTTCCATTTCTTTCGCATCAACGCTTCCTTATCAAAATCTCGTTTTACTAGATACCCCATAGGAGACCATTCTATTCGAATAGCATAACCAAACAAAATTACGGTCATAAAAACGCCGGACATAAGTGATAATAATTGTCCGATAACAGGAATTTGGACAACGATACCGGTTCCGAAGAAAACTAAGGGTATAAGCCAAAGGATGTGTAACTTCTCAACGTCTGAGAAAAGAAAGACAATGGCAATAATACACCAAAGAAAAGCCTGAACTGCTGTTATCCTGTGAAAATCTTTGCCCTGTTCGATGACCCTGCGACATCCGTAACTAAACGAGAGTGCAAACCATAATACTATACACCACAAAACCCATCTCACTATATCCATAATCATTTTTTACTATCTTTCAATTTCGATATTCGGGTTTCTTTTGTGTTGCTCTGCGTATAGATAAAGTCCTTTCCGTTCCATCGCCATATTTCCCAGTCTGGCTCATCGGCATACGACCAGTTTTCTTTTTCGCCAGTTAGGGGAATACCTATTCTTACCTGTGCATTGCCGTCTTTGTCCGCCTCAAAAAATACTCCGCTTGGACTGCCTGTATCCCATAACGTAACGTATTTGCCCTGTTGCCAAGCCACGATATTGAGGTCTACCCAGTGCATACCACTATTACCCTTAATGATAATATCCTTAATGCCGTCTTTGTTTACATCAAATAGTTGAACATCTCCGAAATAATCGCCTGTAACTATTTGCTTTTGGATGTCTAACTTCTCCCTGTCGGGCTTGCCGATTAAAACACAACTATATGGCACATTGGCGTCGCCTTCTCGGAGTTGTGTGCCGACAATATGCTCCTTTATTCCATCTCCATCTATATCCTCTTGCAAAACGTTTCTTATGCCAGCGACTTTATCATCTTTTATAGAAGGGAATGTATAAGTATTATTGCCTTGTTGGAGGACAACCCTGTTATTTTCTAACTTCAGTCCGACATCAGAACTATTCAAATTTTCCGCATTCGCTATCGAAGAAACCAGCAGTAAAATTATTGCACATCTTATAATCTGCATATCTTGCCTTGATAACATTTTAATCTTTCTATTCCTTCATCTGTTATTGAGTATATACCTATGTTAACTCGTTCGGCGTGACCTTTCTTAACGAGTTGTTTTAAGGTTGACCTAACGTAGTCGTAATAATACGGCTGGTTGCCATACTTAACTGTTTCCAAATCGGGAGTTATGTTTACATATTCACTACCCTTTATTTTGCCATAAATATCTTGCAATTCTATATGGTTATAACCAAGGTCTACTAAACATTTAAGCACTGCCACTTCCCACGTGTTTTCATTCATATTCATAAAAATATTTCTACTTTACCAATATAGCGTCGGTGGAAGCTACCACATATATGCGTGAAGAATATATCATAATAATATCCTTAAGTCAATATATAGCATTAGTTTCTATTGATTTCTATCGCATAAATGTTGTATTTCCATATCAAAGATTACTTAGCCATAAAAATAAATTCGAGCCTTTTGTTGAACGAAAAGCTAAAAGGAATATTTACTACGACCCCATGGGGTCAAACTTCGAAAGCGGAGGCACGAGCAAAAGATTATGGGAAAATAAGGGTTAGAAAAGGATTAATTATATTACCTGTAAACCTCTCTACGATGCATGACTTTAATAATTTGAATAACAAGATGGTGCCTTATGATGTTGTATATAATTCTATAATCGCCGACTCTGTAGGAATAAAGGCCTTTCAGCTCGGCCTTGAGGGCATTGCCCAAGAATGGATCATACGCTAAAACAGAGGCAAGTACATATGCTATTTTTTCTTTCGTTTTTATAGGAAGTTTTTCAATCTGTTTTTTGGCTCTTGGGGCTATTACAACCGTATAAGGTCTCATTTCCTTCTCATCCCCACCTTTTTCTGTTCCTTTCCGAAAACCTCCTTGAAACTGTATGATTTACCCTCGCTTAGCTCCTTTTTTGCAAGTCTTATGTCTTGCATGGCATCTTTATCAGACATTATTTCTAAGGTCTCAAGCCAGCCCTCATAATCATCCACGCACATAAGTATAGCTGCGGGCTGGCCGCGCTTCACTATTACATAACGATCGAGACGTAACTTAACATCATCAAGAACCCTTGCCAGATTTTCCCTTAATTTCCTTACCGATATATTTTTAACCATATCCATCACCTCCATATTAAGTGTACCATATTGCGTACACAATGTCAAGAGTCTACAGCCTTATCCTCCTTCGTCCGCCACCTACGGTGGCGAGACTTCGGAGAGATTTCGCAATAGGCGAATGGAAACTCCGATGGCTTATAGCCCGGAGAGCTTCATATGGGAAAATAATCTTTTGCGATGTGCCGGAGCGAATTTTTGTCATAGTGTCCGCAAACACTAAACGAAAAGCTAAAGGTACTATTTAATACGACCCCATGGGGTCACCCCATGGGGTCAAACTTATGCTGTACCATATCGGTACAGGGTGAGAAAAAGATTTTACTAACTGTTTCGTGCACCCCTTGACAAAGTTCATCACTTATGATACACTTACATATGGAGGTGAACGATATGCCGACTAAGATGCCGAGATTAAATGTTGTTCTTGAGCCGCCTATATATTTTGCTATAGTCCGGCTGGCTAAAAGGGAAGGAGTTTCTTTATCTCTCAAGGCAAGGGATCTTATAAAAGAGGCCTTGGAATTTTGTGAAGACGCTTACTGGGCAAGGCAAGCTGAAAGAAGAGAAAAAACTCTTAAGTCTAAAAAACTGTTATCACATAGAAAAGTATGGGGCAAGTAATGCCTTATAAACTTCTTTACCATCCTGATGTGTTAAAAGAGGATTTAACATTAATACTCACTAATATAAAAAATAGGATCCGCAGAGCAATAGAAACACGCTTAGGGGCGGACCCCATTCTGGCAGGACAGCCTTTAAGAGAAAGCCTGAAAGGCCATAGGAGACTCCGCGTTGGTGACTGGCGTATAATTTATAGGATTGAAATGGATACTGTTATAATATTAAAGGTTGGAAATAGAAAAGATGTTTACAAGGAAGTTTTTCGAAGAATTAGACACAAATACTGACATATACCGTTTGGAAAACTGAATTACCCTCACAGCCTATATCTGCTCGGCAGATTCGTCTAAAAATAGAACCGTCACATATCTTCTCAACGATAAATTCTTTTGCTCATTAGAAATTTCTGTTCTATTTTTGATTTTTAATTTTTGGTTTTTAATTTTATATATTCATACTGCCAGTTCGATAGCCTTCAAGGTCTAATGTAACATATCTATATCCAAGATTATTAAAGCGCTTCTGAATTTTTCCAGTGTCACGCCGCAGGAATTTCTTTATTTCATTCTTCTCAACTTCAATCCTTGCCAAATTATCGTAATCACGAACACGCACTTGTTTAAAACCTAATTTTTTAATATAGTCCTCCGCCCTTTCTATTCTTTTAAGACGATCCTTAGTTATTATCGAATTATAAGGAATCCTGCTTGCAAGGCACGCAAATGACGGCTTATTATATGTAGGCAAACCTAATTCCTTTGACAAACTCCTTATATCGTTTTTGGTTATTTTTGCTTCAAATAAAGGGCTTTTTATACCGAGTTCCACCAGCGCTTTTTTGCCGTATCTTATGTCCAGCCTATCATCGTAATTTGTCCCATCTATAACATTTTCAAGCCTATTTTTTACGGCGATTTCTTTTAGGCGTTTCATTAATTCTTTTTTGCAAAAATAGCATCTATTTATTGGATTTTCTCTATAACCTTTTATGTCGATTTCCTTCGTAGAAATGACTTTATAATTCGCCCCAATATCCTCTGCTAATAATTTAGCGTTTTTAAGTTCGCGCGAAGGGTAAGTTTCCGATTTTGCTATAACAGCCAAAACATTTTCTTTGCCTAGAGTATCAATAGCTATTTTGAGTAAAAACGTGCTGTCCACCCCACCCGAATATGCAATGACAGCGCTTTCCAAAGACCTCAATATCCTTTCCAACTTTTTGATTTTTGATATTTGATTTTTGATATTTGATTTTGCCATCACTGTAGAACCTCTTTTATCCATCCTCCGCCCAACACCGCATCGCCTTTATAGAGCACAACTGCCTGTCCCGGTGCCGGAGAGGCTTGAGGTTTATCAAAAATTACCTCGATTTCATTCGCGCCAAACGGTTTTACCAAACAAGCTGCCTCTTTCGAACCGTATCTAATCTTTGCCTTTGCTCTAAATGCGGCTCTTGTCGCATTTGATATCCAATTTACATTATTTGCTGACAATGCCTTTTTAAGCGTATCTCTTTTAGTCCCGACACTGATTATATTATTTACCGCATCGATGCGCGTAACATACAAAGGTTCTTTGTAAGCTATTCCCAAGCCTCTTCTCTGCCCCAATGTATAATGGGATATGCCGTTATGCATGCCTATTTTACCGCCATCAGTAAATTCCACATCTCCCCTTTCTCCATTTTTTCTTTCTATTTCAAAGCATATATCCTGGCTGCTTTTTCTGTCTTGTGATTTCAGATTTGCTTTTTTCGCTATCCTTCTTACATTTTCTTTTAATAAAGGGCCCAGGGGAAATATTATGTGTTTCAACATGTCCTGCGTGAGATTAAAAAGAAAATATGACTGGTCTTTTCCCTTATCCAATCCCTTTTTAATACTATATATTTTTTTGATTTTATTAAAACTTATTCTGGCATAATGCCCCGACGCAATAAAATCGCAGCCCAATTCCTTAGCTTTCTTCAACAATAGGCCGAATTTTATTTCGCTATTGCATAAAATGCAGGGATTGGGCGTTCTTCCCATTTCGTATTCTCCGGTACAATAATCCCTGATTCTCTCTTTAAATTCTAAACTAAAATCAAAAACATAATGCGGTATGCTTAATTTACCTGCAACGCCTCTTGCCGAATCTATGGCATCCAAACTGCAGCAAAGTTTATTTCCTGACTTACCGCATTCATCCTTAGGCCATGTTTTTATTGTAGCGCTAATACATTTATATCCTTTTTCTTTAAGCAAAAAACAGGCTACGGTTGAATCTACTCCGCCCGAAGACGCAATCATGACTTTCGCATTCATAATATCCTCATAAGAACTTATTCTGTGTACTGTTAGGGGACGATTACAGAGATTTAAAAAAGATTCCAGAGATTCTTTATCTTAATCACTGTAATCTTTCATAATCTCCGTAATCAATTTATACATCTTTGTATGTAAACTCATAATATCTCTACCCTATCCATTATGTTTTGTGATATAGTAAATCTCAATTTCCCGCCTTCTTCGCTAATGATAATGCAATCCACATCTTTAAGGCCTTCTATCAATTTTAGCCCTTCTTCCGGTTTCAATATAAAAAGCGCAGTTGCAAGCCCATCTGATATAACGCATTTATTCGATATAACCGTTGAACTTAGCACATTATTTTTAACCGGGTATCCGGTTTTTGGATTTATAATGTGCGCGAGCTTCTCGTTATCTATGATTATATAATTTTCATAACCTCCGGATGTCGCCGCCGCCTTATTTTTTATTTTTATGCTCGCTATTATTCTATCCTTGAATTTCGGGTGCCTCATTCCTATAGTCCACTGTTCAAATTCGCTTTTTCCGAAACATGATATATCCCCTCCCGCATCTACGATACCTTTTTCTACTCCCATATTTTTTAAAATGTTCGCGGCTTTATCCACGATATAACCTTTTGCTACCGCATTAAAATCCAGCTTTGTCCCTTCATTTTTAAACCTGATTATTTTTTTTGTTTTATCCACCTCGATATTTCTCATGCCCACTTGAGCCAATTTTATTTTTATAATATTTCCTTCGGGAGCTTTATTTTTATCCTTCGAATAAAATCCCCATATATCTAAAATAGGTTGAACCGTAGGGTCAAATAATCCATCGCTTATTTTATTTATGTAGAAAGATAGATTTAATAATTCCAGAAATTCATCCGATATTATAATGCCGTTCAATTTATTTTTATCGTTGTTTATTTTATAAAGTTCGCTATTTACGTCGAAAAGATTAAATATAATTTCCAGCCTCTTCATTTCTTTAATAGCGGCGCTGACCGCTTTTTTGCAATTTCCTTTATTGTCTACTTTTATATTAACAAATGTGCCCATGAGAATAAATGATTCTTCGTAATACTCTGATTTTACGAAACCAAACGTAGACAATAAAAGAAGGGAAATCGTTGTAATTTTTAGGAAGGTCATGTGAGATTATTAAGAATCGCGTCGAAATCGACGTATTTTTCGACCATATCAACAATTATCCTGATTTTTTCTTTATCTTCCGGTTTGACTTTAACAACGATGCCGTTAATCTTTTTTGCAGCCGTAAAGGTATCTGTCTGTATTGCCAAGGTCGGTATATTAAGCTTATCCAAACGACTTATTATTTCTTTGTCGGGTTCCGCATCTCCGGTGAGGACGACACCGGAGATCTTTCTTATATCCTTTGATTTTTCCTGTAATTCGATAATAGCTTTTAACGCGTCATGCCGGCTGGACGGGGTGATGACCAACGAATTATTTTCAACGTATTTTACAGCATCCCTTATCTCCATCGCAATTATAAGAATTTTATCTACGGGGGCCTCCAGATTATTTTCTCCGCATAAAACAGGAACTTCAATCTCTTCCATTATTTCTCTTATCGTAGGCAGATCCAATCTTTTTTGATACGGCATAACACCCAGCGTCTGAACGCCCTTTCTTTTAAATCCCATCCTTATTAATTTATTTACTTTATTAAACTTTTCCGGCACTACTTTATTTACGACTACGCCGGCAATTTTTACGCCTGTTTTATCAAAAAGCGCTTTATTCAGCATCACTTCGTCTATCGGCCTTCCTACGCCTCCCGGCGCAATCAATACGACTCTGGACCTCAATAATTTTGCGACATTTGCATTGTTTAAGTCGAATACAGAGCCTACTCCCGCATGCCCAGTCCCCTCTATTATTACAAGTTCGTTTTCTACGGCTATTTTTTCATAAGATTCTTTTATTATTTTTGCGTAATCTTCTTTTGATATTCCTTGGATATAATTTTCAGTAAAACCTTTTTCTACGGCTACGGGCGATAAGTCCTTTATGCTTATACCCTGCCCCATGCCGAAAACCTTCTCTATCAACACCGAATCCTCGTCAACTTTATAACCCTGCTCCATCAGATATCTTTGGCCTATCGGCTTTATAAATCCGATTTTTTTAAATCTCTTTTTTAACCCGGCTATAAGCCCAAGACTGAACGTGGTTTTCCCCACATTCTGGTATGTCGCTGCTATGAATATTTTTTTAGACATGTTTTTTTAAATCCGTTTATCGAAACCCGAATGTTCAAACTTTTGACGAAACTACCAATAACCAAATTCCAAGAAACAAACAAATTCCGACCAAAGAAGTCCCGAGTGCAAGCGAGGGATAAATTCTCAGCCACAGGCTGATCCGCCATAATTAGAACAAAAGTAGGCGTAGGCGGAGAATATTCAATCCTTCGACTCTGCTCAGGATGGTTCGAAGAATGGTGAGGCAAATCGAACCATATTCAAACCGGCGGTTTGGTTATTTAAATTTGATAAATTGGTCATTGTTTGTATCTTGTTTCTTGTATCTTGGTCATTTTCAAACATTTCTTCGATATTAGGATTTATGCAATCTTCCCTTCTCTATACCGTGAAAGATATTCCATGCAATATTCGTCTTTTCCTAAAAGCATTCTGGATATGCATAATGCAGTCATAAGATTTGCATCAAGCGGATCGATTATGCATGCATCGAGACCGTATGAAATAGCCATGGAAAGAAAAGTTTCATTGACCAGGCTTCTTTTGGGAAGCCCGAAAGATACGTTGCTTAATCCGGCAATGGTATTAAAGCCTGCTTCTTTCAAAAGCCTGATTGACTCCAAAAATACTTTCGCGCTATCCTGTTCAGTGCTTATAGGCCTAACGCACGGGTCAACATATACCCTTTCCTTTTTTATTCCGTATTTTTTACATATCTCTATTAAAACTCTCGCAATTTTAAATCGTTCTTTAGCGGATTCGGGAATGCCGCTCTCATCAATGGTAAGGGCGATTATCGCGCAATCATAATCTCGCGAGATAGGCAGTATATTTTCGTATCTTGCTTTTTCTGCCGTAATGGAATTTATAATCGCTTTCCCGCTATGTATTTTAAGGGCTTTTTTTATTACCTCGGGATTCGGGCTGTCTATCGATATGGGTATTTCTTTTTTTCCCTGTATGGTATTTACTAACCACAGCATGTCTTCGGCTTCATCCTCAAGGCTCGTTCCGCAATTTACATCGAGCATAGATGCGCCTTGCTCAATCTGCCTTGATGCCTCATTCAATATAAATTCCCCATCCCTTTCTTCGACCGCTTTTTTAACCGCGGGCCTGGATGTATTTATCCGTTCGCCGATTATCAACATAATTCATATCCTAATTAATCACGAAATAACCAAGATACAAGAAACCTGCCTGCAGGCAGGCAGGCAAGATACAAACAATAACCAATTTAATAAATTCGAATGTCGAATGACGAAATAAATCCGAAGGAGAAATCCAAAACCTTTTTTTTGGATTTGGAAATTGGGATTTATTTGGTAGTATTGGTAGTATTGGGATTTGGGATTTATCATAGTTTGTTTCTTGTTTCTTGGTTATTGGTAATTTCGCTTATTTCACCTTCTCTTCTCCCATTTCAAAAGCTCGATCACCTTCGCCAAAGTACTTCCTTCATCTATTTCTTTCCTCAATCTATTTTCGGTCTCCAATACATTCATAGCCCTGTTTGCAATCTCTACAACTTTAGCGGCAGGAATTATGCACACCCCGTCATCATCTCCTATCGCCCAATCTCCCGGAAATACCTTAATATTTGATATATTTATAGGTATGCCTGTCTCTCCGAAACCCTTTGGCTCCCCTGCTGTTGGGGTAATCAATTTGGCAAAAACAGGAAATTTAAGTTTCCGTATTTCAAGAACATCCCGCACTGCGCCGTCAATTATGATGCCGGCTATTTTTTTCTGAATAGCGCCGTGTGTAGCCAATTCACCCCATACAGCGGGGCCAACTCCGCCGGCATCAATCGCGATTACATCGCCTGGGCTTGCTTTATCAACCGCTTCAACTGTCTTAGCCCAATCGCCGGGATATGTCCTTACGGTAAATACCTTCCCCGCCATTTTAGTTCCGGGACAGATTGAATATATATTCCCTAAATCGCCCGACCTGTGCATTGCGTCTGAAATATTCGGAGTCGATATCTTCCGAAGGATCTTCTTTACCTCATTCTCATTAACTCTTTTGAAAAGATCGGTTTTTACGCTGACTTTTTTTGAAATGGCTTTTTTTAAATTTTTCACTGCGCTTCTTATATCCACTGCTTTTGTTATTGCGCCGCCCACTATTATTATATCTGCCCCTGCTTTTACAGCGTTTATTGCTGTTTCTGAATTTATCCCGCCCGCAACAGCTATAGGCAATGATACCGCTTTTCTAATTTCTTTTATATTCTTAAACGGGTCCTTGCCTTCCATTTGTTCGTCAATCGCGCAATGCATGCCTATATAATCTGCGCCCAGAAATTCCGCTTCCTTTGCTCTCCTAACCGCATCTTTAACTCCTATTAAATCTATTTCAATCTTGGCTCCGTAATTTTTTGCCGCCTCAACGCATTCTTTTATCGTGGCGTCCGTTGCCGCGCCTAAAACACATATTATATCCGCGCCTGCTTTTGCAGCCGCTTCCACTTCTATTCTTCCCGCATCCATAATTTTCATATCAGCAATTATTGTCTTAGCAGGGAACATGCCACGCAGTTTTCTCACGGCATCAAGGCCTTCGCTCTTTATAAGAGGGGTTCCTGCCTCTACCCAGTCGCATCCGCCCGCCACAGCTTCCTTCGCTGTTTTAAGCGCGCGGGATAGGTTTACGTAATCTAAAGCTATTTGTAATACGGGGTATTTCATATCGTGTTAATTACGCGTTACGATGGACGAAAGACGATGGAAGATGGACGATAACGTTATTATACTTTATCGTCCCTCGTCCCTCTTCCTTTGTCCCTCGTAACTCACTTCTCTCCTACAAACTGCAACACCAATTCTCTCGAACGGGGCCTATTATCAAAATCAACGAATATAATCTGCTGCCACGTCCCTAATGTCAATTCTCCATCGTTAAACGGAACTGACATGCTGGGCCCCAGCATAGATGCCCTTACATGCGAAAAGCCGTTTCCGTCTCCCCACTTTAGATTATGAGCGTAATTTGCTTTTCGCGGCGCTATTCTCTCAAATGCATTTTTTAAATCTTCCACAAGGCCCGGCTCATATTCCACGGTTGTAAGTCCGCCTGTAGCGCCCGGAACAAATATAGTGACTGTGCCGTTATTTAATTTTGAATCCGAAAGAGCCTTTTTAACATGCTGAGTTATATCAACTATGTCTGTCTCACCCTTGGTGCTGAGTTCTATCGTTCTTGTAATAACCATAGCGACTTGCCCTCCCCACACTTACGTGTGGGGAATCCCTTTCTGACTCTAAAATATTCCCCGCATGCCTGCCTGCCGGTAGGCAGGGAAGTGCGGGGTACACGCCTATTTCCTCTTCCTATATGCATCCAAAAACGAATCGCAGTATATATTTTTATTAAGCAGTAAATCTGCCGTAATGGCGAAATCCATTAATTGTTTATCTAGCGGGTCAAGGATAGCAGCGCTCAAGCCATTTGCCATTGCCATTACCAGAAAACAGGTATTAATAATTGACCTCTTGTTAGTGCCTTGAGAAATATTGCTCAAACCTACAACTGTTTTTGGCGGAGGATCGCAGATAGCTTTAAGCTCCCTTATGCTTTCCAAAACTTCGATTGCCTGCTGCTGGGCGACATTAACCGGTAAAATTATCGGGTCAATATATATATCTTTTATATCTATTCCCGCGCTTTCGCATGTTGTAATTATTTTTGCCGCATGCTCCAACCGCGCGTTCCTATCTCTTGGAATTCCTTTTTTATCCATGGTAAGCCCGATTAACATCGTGTTATATTTTTTTACCAGGGGTATTATAGAATTTAATTTTTCATCATCGGCATTTGTTGAATTAATCATCGCTCTTGATTTTACAATTTTTAGCCCTTCTTCTATTACATCGCTCTTTGTGCTGTCCAGGACCAAAGTCTTATCGGTTACTTCCTGAATGGAATCCACAAGCCACTTCATAATATCTTTCGGAAATTTTACGTATGGGCCGGTATTCACATCCAGCATATCAGCGCCCTGCTCAATTTGTTTTCTAGCAAGACCCTGAATTGCAGCCTTATCCTTCTTCTCAATCGCTTCCTGGACATTCTTGAACATGCCGTTTATTAATTCACCAATTACAAGCATTGCTAAACCTCCGCGTGCTTAACTCAAAAGTCTCCGCCTATACAACACAGAAACGCAACTCATGGCGGATCCGCAAAAGTGCAAGACGCGAATGCGGAAAATCTCACCTGCCTGCCGGCAGGCAGGAAACTCAAAACCACAAGTCAAAACTTTCAGCCATAAGCTGATCCGCTAAAGGCGGAAAAACTTTTTACTTTTTACTTGTACTTTTTCCGCCTTCGCGCATTGCGCTTCGGCGGATCCGCCATGAATTGTGTTTCTGGGTTGTGTAGGCGGAACCTTTTAACTTTTGATTTTTGACTTTTGAATTTTGACTTTCATCGCCTCATCAATAAATCAATATATTTCTTCACACTCTCAATCGCTTTCGGATGGCGCATAATAAGAATGTCTGCTCCTGATTGAAGCACTGCTACAGCCGTTTGCGCTTCCCAAAGAGGCCCTCTTTCATTCATGTCGCCCCATTCGGGATGTTCATTTGTATCCGCCTTAGCTTCCTTTGCCCTCCATGCTTCCTGGCCTACAAAACATACAAACGGCATTGAAAGCATTTTATCGCCGTTTAAAGCCGCGAGTCTGGCTCTTTCCATAATCGAATAAGCGTACTCTATACCGTATCCGAGCCCTCCTATTGTAGGATTAATTACTATCCTTTCCAAGGGCAATCCCATTTCATTTATCATGATATTTATCTGTTTTGCAATGTTAATATCAATCGGTGATTCGGCTATTATATTGTGGCCGTCCGCAAGGCATGAAGCGGTAAGTGTCTTATAATTTTTTTGCGTCGCGTCGCCGAGCAAACACCTTTCCCCTTTTAAAACCACGCTCACTTTAGAAAGCACTTTATTGTCTTTATCGTCATCTCCGCAGCCTAGTATAATTAAAGGTTTTTTTACTACTTTTGATATTTCCTTAATAATATTGGACGCCTCATCCGCTGATTTATTGCCGAAATCCGGATGAGTGCCCTGAAGTTTTACACACAATATTTCTGCCTTATATTCATTAACGCATTTCATTGCCCATTTTACAGGATCTTTATAAACATCCTTGAACGGCTCTTTAGAGACAAGAGGCCATTCCGCAGGCTCTATATCCCAAATCTCCATGGCAATTACCGGTTTATGCGGCATATCTCCGTCGTGAAATAGATACGGAAGCGTTGTCTCGCCGCCTACTTTGCTAGAACGCTCTCTTGTGCCTCCTTCTTCTTTTCCCGCTCCCAATGTTACGGTAAATATCGGATTGGGCCATTTCTCTATCACTAAATCCATATCAAATCTCCCCTATTTATTTATGGCTTCGCAAAAATCAATATTTTAAGCCCTGAACGAATTTTGTGAAGGGCTGTTATTTATTCTTATGGATGCTCTCGGTAAATACAAAAATTTGCATTATTTTATCTATCGACTTTAAAACGGGTGAATCTTTTTCCAATTCAAATATAGATCCGCCTCTAACGCTCAATGCTTCCAAATTTTTATCATACGGCATACTTCCCGCAAATTTTATCTTAGTTCTGTTTATCTCATCTTCCAAATCTTTTATATCGCCGGCCGCTTTATTCAATATTAAGAAACTTTCACCTACCTTTAAATCTAAAGCTCCTACCAAATCAGAAATACTTTTGGCGCTCCTTATTCCTATAATAGAAAAATCGGATACGATAAAAAGATAATCAATTTTTTTTGTAAGCCTCCTTGAAAGATGCTCCATACCGGCTTCATTATCAATTACTATTGTGTTGTAATTTTTCTCCATTTTTTCTATTAAATCCCTCAACAGATTATTTGCATAACAATAGCATCCAGGCCCTTCAGGTCTTCCCATAGATAATAAATCAAACTTATCCGCCTCCATGACAACTTCCTGAATTTTCATGTTTATAAACCTATCTTTTGTCATGCCGCCGGGAATGCTTATTTTGCCTTTACTTATATCTTCGACCATATCCATAATCGTCTCCGGCTTCTTTAATCCCAAATGCTCGTAAAGGTTATTGTTTGGGTCGGCGTCTATCGCCAATAAAGAACTTGCTTCATATAAAAGCATTCTTATTATTGCGGATGCTATGGTAGTTTTTCCTGTTCCGCCTTTTCCTGCTAACGCTATAAGTTTTGACATATCGCTTCCTCGCTATTTTCGATTATATTTATAATTGTGTGTACTTTTCATAGGATTACACAGATTAGAGAAAGATTACACAGATAATCTGTGTAATCAATTTACACACTTTTATATGCTCAGTTCTATTTTTTTACCGAAGGAAACCTCTCCAAATCCGTATGCGGAAAGAAAAGCCCTGATACGTATTCTTCCATATAGCCGTGGTCGTTGCTCAATTCCAAATAAGTCATCTTTCTTGCTATTTCTTCCGCTTTTTTCATTGCGTCAAAGGAAAGCATGATTTCTCTCGCGCCGATTATGGAACTATTGCCGATAAATTTGAATCTTTCTTTAGGCAAATCCGGCAAAAGACCTATGCAAACCGCTTTACTTATATCTATGCAATTACCAAACCCGCCTGCGATATACGCCCTTTCTATATTATTAAAATTTAAACCCATTTTTTTCACAAGTATTGACGCTGCCGAATATATTGCCGCCTTTGACCTTTTTAAATTTTCTATATCGCTTTCCTTAATCACAATATCAAATTCTCCGCTTGATTCTTCCTTAAATGCCAAAACAAATTCAAGGCCGTCTCCTAAATCTCTTATCCTTTCGGTTTTTAATGTGTTTATCCTGCCGTCTCTATTTATTATATTTGCCTTGAATATTTCGCATAATAAATCTATATAGCCGGAGCCGCAGATACCTATCGGTTTATCATTTCCTATAGTCTCGTATCTTACGTTCAAGTTTTTATCGATTACTACTTTTTCAATCGCTCCGTTTATAGCCCTCATTCCGCATGAAACACCGCTTCCTTCAAACGCAGGGCCTGCGCTTGCGCTCGCGCATACCATCCAATCGCTATTGCCCAGCACAACTTCTCCGTTTGTGCCAATATCGATTAATAGAGTAGTTTTTTTTTCTTCGCTTAAACCGCTTGCAAGCACACCTGCCGTAATATCGCCGCCTACATAAGTGCTGATACCCGGAACGCACGATAATAGGCCTCTCGGATGGATTTTTATGCCGGCTTCGGCGGCCCTTATTACCGGCAGGAAATTTGCAGTAGGGACATAGGGTTCTTTTCTTATATATGTCGGATCAATTTTAAGCAATAAATGCATCATGGTCGTATTTCCCGCGCACATAACGCCTGTGATATCGTTTAAATTAATATCGAGCTTCAATATGAGCTGCTTTATAATTTCGTTCATATTGTCAATAACGGCGTGATGCAGCCTCTCCAATCCGTTTTCCTCCGTCGCGTAAATAATTCTCGTAATTACGTCGTCGCCGAAGGCGGCCTGTTTATTGTGAGTTGCCTTAGTCCCTAAAACTTCCTTTGTATTTAGATTTACTAATTGGCCTGTAACTGTAGTCGTGCCTATATCAAAAGCAATTCCGTAATTTCTATTTTCAGTATTTCCCGGCTCTATTATAACAACTTCTGTTGTCTCATTCCTTTTTCCCAATGTGACCGTAACCTTCCAGTCGCTTTGCCTTAAAAGGCTGCCTAATTGCCTTATGTTCCTTAAACCCGTCTGCATTATTTTAACGTCTTTTTTTTCTTTTATCGCCCTGTCCAGCCGCTCCAAATCGCTTATTTTATCCTCTGAATTCGGCGGCGGGATTTCTAAATATAACTTTGTTGCCAGCGGGCTGTGGGTATATATTTCTTCTTTTATTAAAAGCCCGCCTGCTGAAACATCCGCTGCCTGCGAATACATCCCGCTTAAACGCAGAAATTTCGAATCTTCGTCCGTAATCTTTTCTATAAGGAGCCTCGATTCTTTAGGCACATGTACTTCTAAATCACCCTGTACCGTAGTCAGGCACGCCAATACATAACCCTTCATCCTGTCCTGATAGGAGATGCGGCCTGTCGGCTGCGTTCTATATTCGCCTTTTTTTATTAATACCTTGCACCTTCCGCATATGCCGTCGCCGCCGCAGCTTGAATGAATATATTCTCCGCATTCTATTGCCGTTGATAACAAATCTGCCCCAACGTTAGCCATGCAGGTTTTTTTGCTTGGTAAAAACGTAACTTTGAATTTCTTATCTTCCATATTATTATTAAATGATAGTGATATTAAGTAATGTTTCGCAAAAATGAAGGGATGCCTGATGCTTCTCTGGGCCCTACGATAACCTTCCATCCTGATTCATCTTCCAATTTACCGCTAAGAACAGAAACGTAACCCGGTATGATTATGCTACTATGCGAAACCTTTTCCTTAACACCGCTTCCTTTCAATGCCTTGGCAATCGATTCAGCGGTAAATTTTTCAGCTGCCCACGCCGTTAAAACCGACATGCCTTCGGTGTCGCACGAAATAATAAATGCGGGTTTTTTGCTTCCTTCAACTTCGGCTTCTACCGTATAATATGTCAAGGAAAAATTCGTAGTTATTAAAACAGGGGATTGAGCGTTTGTTTTCCCTATTTCGTACAATTTCGGTTCAACCTGAAGAGGTTTTTGCGGATCTGTATAGATATTCTGCCTCAAAGTTAAAATGCTAAGAACCTGCCATGCCAATCTATGTTTTAATATGCATATGCCGGCGTACTTCGCAACAAGCGTGTTCGCCATGCTTGCTTCTTCAAACAAATCATCCGACGATGCAAACGCGATTGCCGGATAGCCGAACAACCTAAAAGATTTCTTAAGCGCTATCCTTCTTATTATGGTAAGATCCCATATTTTCTCCGATAAAATCTTTTCTCCCGTATAAATGACTATATCCCTAATCCCTTTTTCATTAATACTTTTTACATTCTTTTCAAGCGTGTCGAGATTATCGCCTTTCACTATTAAAGGAACTTTATATTCTCTTGCAAGATTGGCCATATCGCTTAAATTATTTTCAGTACAATATCCTATAAGCGGATTTTTATCTCTCGAAACGGATAACGCTTCCTTTAACGTATCAATTTTATCGCTTATAAGAAGTAGGGGGAGGCTTGTTCCTTCGAGAATTATTTTAAGCGCCTTAAGAAACCTAAATTTATCCGATTTTTCTTTCAATGCTATTATATTTACGCCTATTTTTTGCCCTACTCTTTCAAACTCTAATTTATTTATTTCTGTTACTGCTTTTTTTATTTCATCCTCTGATTGCGAATCTTCGATAAGGAATCCTACTCCCGTAGGATGGTGGAATTTTTCTTCATGCCTGAACATTACGGTTTCGTTCCCTATTTCCAATTTTTTATCTCCCGAACCTATCGTTATAAGCCTTATGGGCGGCTCAGAAGCGCTTTCGAGCGCTTTTTTTGCCTCTTCTGTTACATCGGGACATTTATCGAGAGATGTCTTTTTCTGTGCAAGCGCCATGGCAAATGCAAGGCACGTCGGAAAACCGCATTTCTTGCAATTTGTCTTAGGTAAAAGCTTGTAAATCTCTAAACCGCTTAACGCCATAAATAACAAACCTCAGTCCCTTATTGTAGTTGCCCAATTTATTGGGCAAAACAGCGGTTGCCTGATAAATCAGGCAACTACATCAATGGGTCCATCTTCAATGCCGGATGCCCTACTTTTTCAAGGTATTGAAGCAGCTCGGCTGCATCAGTAGCAGAAGTCTCATCCGCAATCTTATCGAATAAATCCGGCATGCCTATTTCTTCACATCTCTTCTTAAGCCTGTCTTTCAGCGCCTCTTTCAACTCCTTAGGCATCCAAACAAGCCTCTTTAAACCCCCGTCTGCCGACAAAAATTTCTTGCTCGCAATATACAATCTGCCCACGCCCATAAATCCCGGCGTTTGATTCCCGCCTCCTACAGAGCCTGCCAACGTCGAAAATTTCATACCGGCAGGGGTAAGTCCTGAATATTCCCTGTTTACCACCATGAAACCGTTTGCTTCCGGCAATATCGCAATGATGCACTCAAAGCAGCCGCATGATGTTTCGGGAAATGTCATTATCGAATATGCATGAAATCTCTGAAGCGTCTTATTTGATTTCTGATAAATAAAGTCATTAACGCCTTTCCACTCTCCCCTTGCCGGGTCCAGCACTTCCCCTTTTTTAACCGGCTGGTTTGGGCCCGAAGGATTCAACTCGTAACATGCCTTCGCGTCTAGCCAGCTATACGCGCCGCATAATCCGAGCCTTTCCGGTTTGACCATACAAAGATGGTTTGGGGCAAAGCTCTGGCAAAGCGTGCATGAATAAAATATGTCAACGCTTTCATCGGTCATGCCGGCTATTCTATCGTCTCTATTTTTATATGCGGCTTCCGCTTCAGGCATCAATTTATCGACGCCTTCTTCGGTAGTATAAATTTTAATCTGCGCCTTATCCACAATTTTACTGAATACTTCGTGAAGCCTTGCGTGAATGATTACGCCGAAATGCCTTATCTTGAATCCTTTCTTTTTTGCTTCTTTAGAAATCCTCATCCAGCACATATTTCGCTGTCCCATATGGAAGATGCCCATGGCCTCATTTAAAAACGAATGTATCTGCCGTTCCAGAATCGGCGTAAAATCTTCCTGCATCCCTCTTCCACTAACATCCACAAGTATGCCTAAAGGATAAGCTCCGCCCTCTTTCATATCGTCTATTTCTGGGCCGATTACATCAATTTTATTATCTTCTATTTCGCCTAGCTTCCTCTGCCTTACATATTCTAATGCTTTAGAAAATTTTCCTCCAAACTGAACATACATCTGTTCCCTTCGTACGCGTTCACCTTCAAAGGCAGGGCTATAAGCAACGGGTATGGGTATTTCTGTGATTTTTACTTTAACTCCCCTGACCTCAATACACCTCGGGACAATTCTTTTATAATCGAATTCTTTTACCAAATGTTCGTAAGTACAAATTCCTGTGGGCCTTATCTCCGGAATGTCAGTATCCGCAATTATCGGAAATCCCATATCTATTGCGCCCGCGCCTGTAGCATATTTATAATCATCGAGCGGCCCAAGCGCCAATCCGAACGCAAATACCCTGTCTTTACAATATAAAAGGCATTCCTTCGCTCTTCCGGGTTTTATACCTCCGAATGTCAAAGCACCCCTGATTGCCCAATGCAAAGGATATATCACCGATATGGTATCCCGTCCGTAAGGCACAATATATGTGTCCCACCCCATTTCCACCTTCTCTTCTTTCAGTTGGTCTATAATGCTTTTCCCGTTTGAACTTGAACCCACAAATGTCATAATGCTTCTTTTTTGAAGTTCTCTTACTATTTCTACCGCAGTTTTATTATCCGGGGCCGCGCCTAAAATTGCGGCAAATCCCGGCATCCTGCCATCCACGAGCTGAATGCCTAGAGTCCTCAAAATCGTATCTGTAAAAAATCCGTTGCAATCCGCTTGAGGTTCGCTTCCGTATAAATATCTGACTGCGCATATAATTTCCTCTGCCAGAAGAGTCGCAATGCCGGAATCTAAAGCATCCCCCAAATAGGGTAGCCAATTTTCTTCCGAAGGCGCTTCATGCAACAGGCTCTTCGCTTCATTTAAAACAGGAATCGCATCGTTTAATGTCTTTACTTCTATTGCCAGTAACGCATTTGCCATCGGAAGATAAAAAGCGGTCTCGGGAAATTCCAATTTCTGGTCTTTTCCTTTTTCTTCAATTGCCTTATTTAACATTTCTTCCGCTTCTTTAACAATCGCCCTTGCGCCTCTTATCGCAGAACTTGCCACGATTTTCGACATCAAACCCTCCGATTTTGCATGTGTTTGCCTTCGGCAAAATCGTCCCGTGAAATTGTACTCAATTTCATCCCGAGTGCCCTCCGCATATGCTATGGCACGAGGGAAGCGGCCTTTGTCTACCTAGGCCGCGAGGGACTCTAATATGTAATAACTGTATCCTTAAACTCTTCTTCGTTGAATTTATCGGCGTACTTTGACACAAGCGGCAAAATTGCCGCGTAGTTCAAATCATCATCCAATAATTTATGTTTTATCGACGATACATCTATGCCTTTTCTTAAAAGAACATTTATAATACCCGCATTGTTAACGCTTCCTACCAGCACAGCGCCTTTAATCACGTTATTTTTAATAACTACTTTTTTATATAATGATTTCCCGCTTTTTTCTAATATCTCAAATGTTTTATCTTCTGGTTTTGTAATCCCCATTGATATCGAAGCGAGTCCGAAGAAATCAATAGAATTCATCGAAATAGAGCCGTCATATTTTCTTTTTTCTCCCGCCATATTTAAACCCGCAAGCCTTCCCTGCTCGGCTGCTATGGGCCATAAAGCGTTTACCCTTTTTACGCCTTCCGCCATATCAATGGTTTCCGCCGCGTCTCCTGCGGCATAAATGTCTTTCTCAGACGTCATTAAATATCCGTCGACTTCTATTCCCGCATTAACATTAATGCCCGCTTCTTTCGCAATTTCTGTATTCGGGCTTACTCCTTTTCCGATTATTATTAATTCGCAATCTAACAGCTGACCATTATCTAATAATATGGCTTTAACTTCTCCGTTTCCTTTTATCTCCTTTGCGTCAACACCCGTCATGATATTTATGCCGTGAGATTTCAATGCGTCCGCTATTATATCCGCTGCTCCCTTATCCACCATCTGCGATAGAATGAACGGCGATTTCACTATAACGTTTATTTCTTTTCCCCTCTGCCTAAGCGCGTATGCATCTCTTAATCCTATTAATCCGCCGCCTAGTATCACGACATTTTTTACCTTATCAAGCAATTTCTCGATTCCCCTGGCATCTTCTATATACCTTAATGTAAAAACGCCTTTCTTATCTACGCCCGGGGCGGAAATTTTTTTAGGCCGCGCGCCTGTCGCTATAAGAAGTTTATCAAATTGAATGTTCTTACCGTCGGCAAGCTTTACCGATTTCTTTTTTACATCAATCGATTTTGCCATTACTCCATGAATTGCCTCTACGTTATTCTTTTCATAAAAATCCTTTTCCTTAAATAGCAACCCATTTTCCTTTATTGTGCCCGCCAAAAGGTATGTAAGAAGGCATCTTGAATAAAGCGGGAACTCCTCATCGGAAATAAGCATGATTATGGACTTTTTGTCCTTTTCTCTTATCGCTTCTATGCAGGATATCCCTGCCGCGCTCCCGCCGATGATTACATACTTCATAGATAATCCCTAAATACAAATGACAAAGCACAAAATTCAAAATAAATTCAAAACTCCAAATTCAAAACCAAAAAGACCCGAAGTTTTGTGCTTTGGATTTTGTCATTTGAATTTATTTTGTGCTTTGGATTTTGTCATTTGTCATTAACTTCTTCTTAAACTCCTCTTTCGTGCCCGCAAATAATGCACCCGTAGGGCATGCTTCAACACATGTATAATCTTCTCTATCAGGGCACAAATCGCATTTAAATGCGATTTTTTCTTCGATTCCTTTTATTATGGCGCCGAATGGGCATACCATTACGCACATCCAGCAGCCTACGCACTTATCCTTATCATGAACTGTTGCGCCGGTTTTTTTATCCTTGGACAGGGCCCCGCTCATGCAGGCGGTAACACATGGCGCGTCTTCGCAGTGCTGGCAGTGAAGCGATATTTTAACTCCGTTTGCCGCCTGTGTCTTAACCCTTTTTTGCGGCCTCGGCATCTCTTTTACGGCCTTGAAGATATTTTTAGAGCCGGAATGTTCGACGGCGCATGCAATCTCGCAGGACCTGCAACCGACACATCTATGCATATCGCAATATATCTTGACGTCCTTCTTTTTATCCTTAATCTTTATTATCATGCGTGTATCTTTTCTTTAACCATTGTGGAAGGATTTATAGCAGGTTTCAGGTTAAGTTTTGCCCTTTTCTTGTCAATATGCCGTATCATAAGATGCGCTGCCTTTATAGGGTCCTCTTCAAAAGCAAATTTCCCTCCTACATCATTCTCTATGTCGCCGGTAATGTAATCTGTAAGGGCCTTGCTGCCGAGCACCGGATGCGGCGTCCCGAAAATCGTGAATACTCCGCTTGCGACAAAATAAAAACCGATTGATATCGCCTTTTCGCTCATCCATTCAGGCGCAGCCCCCGCTGCAGGCAGATCGCTTATATCATCCCCCAATCCGCCCTCTTTTACAACTTCGGAAAGGATGAGTAAAATCCTTGAATTGTCAACACAGGAACCCACGTGAAGTACCGGAGGAATTCCGACAGCTTCGCAAATTTCCCTTAGTCCGGATCCCGCGTATTTAAACGCGCTTTCTGGCGTCAGAAGACCTTCTTTGGCGCATGCTATCGCTGAACAGCCGGTCTGAACGACTAATACATCGTTTTTAATAAGTTCTTTCACCATGGAGATATGCGCCCAATCGTGTTTTATATTAGGGTTATTGCAGCCCACAACACCTGCTGCGCCGCGCAACCTTCCGGAAATTATAGCATCGTTCAGGGGCCGTAGGGTAAATCTATATTTACCTCCTAAAATACGAAACGCATTCTCGGTGGTAAAACCCGCGACCAACCCCCTTATTTCCTTCGGGATATCTACCCTCTTTTTATCCCTATTTTTAAAATTCTCAACGCCCATTCTTATTATATTTTTGGCGATTTCAAGGGCTTTTTCTTCTTTAAATTCTATATGTTCTATTCCCGGGAATTTGCATTTCGCAGATGTAGTAACAAGTTTTGTATGAAAACAATTGGCTGCGCTCGATAAAGCAGGCATTATGCACTGGACATCAACCATCATGAGTTCGACAGCACCCGTCAATATAGCGAGCTCCTGCTGCAGGAAATTCCCGGCTGATGGGATACCGTGCCTCATAAGAATTTCGTTAGCGGTGCAGCACATACCGGCGATATTTATGCCTTTTGCCCCGTATTTTTTTGCCAACTCCAATAATTCCTGATCCTTGGAGGCATCGACAACTACATCTGATAATGTCGGCTCGTGGCCGTGAACGACTATATTTACATAATCCTCTTTCAGGACCCCTAAATTTACGGTAGCCCGTATGGGCTCCGGAGCCCCGAATAAAATATCGGATAATTCCGTCGCTATCATTGAACCGCCCCAGCCGTCACCGAGGGCAGTACGCATACCGTGTTTTATAATATTTTTATAATCGTTATCTACTCCCATATGCGTCCTGTGCATTATCTCAACAATTTCTCTATCTATGCCTCTTGGCACAACATCTAATTTTTTCCAGATTGCCTGCCTTTTGGAGGGGGCGAGATTAATAAATTTTAATTGTCCGTGCTGCTGGCCGAATTCCGCAAGAGACGCCTCACCCAACTCTTCGCCTATTTTCTCTATACTCTTACCTTCTATTTTTATTCCGTAAACCTCTGCGAGCCTTTTCAGTTTCTCGGTTCCTTTTAGCGTATAGTCATGGGTGTTGCCTTGTGCAGCTAAAATTAAAGTGTGCGCTATATCGCGGCCGTGGTCCGAATGAGCTGCCGCTCCTGACGCGATCATCCTTGCAAGATTCCTCGCGGCTATGGTATCGGCCGTAGCGCCGCAAACACCAGTTTGCGGGCCTTCTCCGAATGGGTCTATCCGGCACGGGCCCATGTTGCAAATCTTACAGCATATGCCGAGTTCGCCGAAACCGCACTGCGGCTGCATGGCGTCATACCTATCCCATACGATTTCAATACCTTCATTCTCAGCCTTCTTTATCATCTTCTGGCTTGCTGGATCTATCGACCTATCTTCCGGCCTCATGCTACCTCCATTTGCAGTCTATGAGAGACGATGGATGAAGGACGAAGGACGATAAGGAATGTTATTTCTTTATCGTCCCTCATCCCTCATCCTTCATCTCTCGTTCCTCGTCTCTCGTCCATCGTTACGTTATAATCCTACAGTCCTGCTGCTTCGATTACTAAAGGTACTTTCTTGTCCCAGCCGATAGGCATAATGTGTATGCCTTGGGACAGTGATTTCAATTCCTTGATAAGCCTTGCGGCTATTTCAACTGATTTCACCGATTTATCCTTTGCTTCTTCCATTTCCTTAACGAGATTATCTGGGACAAAAACTCCTGCTACATTTTTATTCATGTACTTCGCCATACCTGCCGATTTAAGAAGCACGATGCCCGCTAGGACCGTAGTTTTTAAGTGTTTTGCGGCGCTGATAAATCTTTCGTATAAAGGTATGTCATACACCGCCTGTGTCTGAAAAAACTTCGCACCCGATTCGATTTTCTTTTCCATTTTTATTATTTCCGGCTCCAGCGGATCAGCCCCGGGATTTACAACAGCGCCAGGAAAAAAATCAGGCTTGCCCTTTAATTCTTTTCCTGCTAAGTCAAAACCGCTGTTTAATCTGCCTATCGCATTAAGCAGCATAACCGCATCCAAATCAAATACCGGTTTTGCTTCAGGATGATCGCCTAGCTTAGGGTGGTCGCCTGTCAAGGCAAGAACATTTCTTATTCCAAGCGCATAGGCGCTTAGTAAGTCCGATTGCAACGCAAGTCTATTCCTATCCCTGCATGTAAGTTGGTATATCGGCTCTATACCGCAGTCTATCAAAAGATGGCATATCGCAAGCGAACCGATCCGCATAACAGAGCTTTGTAAATCCGTAACATTAATAGCGTCGACTTTGCCCTTAATGAGTTCGGCATCTTCAAATATTTCTTTCACATCCACACCCTTCGGTGGTCCTATTTCGCTTGTGACTACAAACTCGCCTTTTAATATTTTTTCTTTAAAACCCACGGTTTATCCTTTTGTAGTTGCCCAATTTATTGGGCCATCAATATCGCGTAATTGTAGTTGCCCAATTTATTGGGCCATCAATATCGCGTAATTGTAGTTGCCCAATTTACTTGTGCCCCGAAGGGGTATTGGGCAATACAGCGGTTTGCCTGATAAATCAGGCAACTACATTACTTGCTTTATGCAATTCTACAACGTTCCTCATCAATATCGTAGTAATTGTAGTTGCCCAATTTATTGGGCAATACAGCGGTTTGCCTGATAAATCAGGCAACTACATTACTTGCTTTATGCAATTCTACGACATTCCTCATCAATATCGTAGTCGTAAGCGGGCCTACCCCTCCGGGTACCGGCGTTATATACGAGGCCCTTTTCTCCGCTTCTTCAAACTCAACATCGCCGACGATTTTATCGCCTACTTTATTTATGCCTACATCGATTACTATGGCGCCTTCTTTTATCCATTCACCCTTAATCAATCCCGCTTTTCCTACAGCAACTATTAAAATCTCGGCATTCTTAACATGGCCGGGAAGCGCGCCTCTTTCTCCTGTTGCTATATGACAAACACATGTAGTGGCAAATTTGCTTAACAACATTAAACTCAACGGCTTTCCTACAATCTCTGAATGTCCTACGCATACCGCTTCTTTCCCGTATAACTTTACGCCCGTAGATTCAAGAAGCTCCATAACGCCCATCGCCGTGCAAGGCCCTATTTTATAATCACCCAAAAGTATTTTGCCTAAATTGCTCGGATGCATTGATTCGGCATCTTTTGATGGGTCGATCATGCCTACCAGTATTTTCGCATTAATTTGTTTAGGCACGGGCAGTTGAATAATAATTGCGGTTACGCTATCGTCTTTGTTTAATTTCAAAATATTATTCTCCGCTTCCTTTTCGGAAATTGCGCCGTCCAATTTTATGAGCTCGTACGCTATGCCCAAAAGATCCGCCTGTTTTTTCTGATTAATAATATAAACTTCCGATGCCTGGTTTTCACCTATCTCGACCGCAGCCAATTTAGGCTTGGTTTTGAATTTTGATATTTCATCTATCAAATTATTTTTTATTTTATCCGCCAAGTCTTTCCCCTTTAGTAAATTCGCCATTATAACTCCTCTTTAAAATAAGCTCCCATTCGATTTATAAATTTCTTATCTTCAATATACTTTAAATTAATATCTACGTTTATCTTTGCCGACATAAACGCGGCTTTTAAAATCAATGCCCCGCATTCCACATCCGTAATGAGATTCTTGTTTCCATGATTTAAAAGTGCCTGTGTTTTTTTCATCGACGCCTTTGACAATTCGCATATTCTAAAAGGTACTTCTGCTGCTTTTTTTAATGCGCCTTGTAAAAGGGCCTTTCTTTCCGGCGTTTTTTTCATCTTGTAAATATTTGAAAAATTATTATACGCCTTAACGTCTTCATCAATCAATAATTCCAGTTCAATCCTATATCCGGAAAGCTCTTTTATTATATCTTTAATTGTGTTTCTGTATGCCTTGTATTCTTTTTTATCGATTGTAAAATTTGCGGCCATTAAAAATAGTGAAACGCCCAATGATGCCGCCAATGCGGACGCG
>Ga0315295_10000691_pt1 | contig 29200 bp, 36 predicted proteins | sample YL17G14_0_MG_FD_204453 | JGI IMG/M metagenome (GOLD analysis project Ga0315295, IMG submission 204453) | Sediment microbial communities from Yellowstone Lake, YNP, Wyoming, USA - YL17G14_0 | ecosystem: Environmental > Aquatic > Freshwater > Lake > Sediment | place: USA: Wyoming | collected... | reverse complement strand
TGTAAATTCAAAATCATGGCCATTGATTTAAGGATAGCAGGTAATTTCGAGGATTCTCAAAATACTTATGGCAATGGCTACGGCAATGGCTACGGCAATGGCTACGGCGACGGCAACGGCTACGGCTACGGCTACGGCTACGGCTACGGCAACGGCTACGGCAATGGCGACGGCAATGGCGACGGCAACGGCTATGGCTACGGCTACGGCTACGGCTACGGCTACGGCTACGGCTACGGCTACGGCAACGGCTATTAAATAATAACAATGAAATACATCTTTATCATATTCCTATTGTTCTCCTGCTCCCCAAGCAAAAACTTCCACCACCATCATCGGGAAAAACGAAGGAGTTACAGTGAGAAGCGGGGGTTGATGCTTTTGGAAAACACTCAACTTGGCAGGAATAAGCATTTTAATTCAGTGAGTTATCATCATAGGTTAAAAAAGATAAATAGAAAATATCATGGGAGATAATTATGAGGTTGGCGATTTCGGTGAGGCATCTTTTAAGTTCACCAAGAAAGGATTTGAAGGAGGGGTTAAGGCATTTGGCACAGTAAGAGATATTGACGGCAAGTATGTTTTGTTTATTGATAATGATGATTTTCCATATTTAATAAAAAAAGATAAATTCTCATTCAAAAAAGCTGATTAATTCAATTTAATTATTTAATTTTATAAAATGAAAATACTAATCACCGGATGTGCAGGATTTATAGGCAGTCATCTTGCTGAGAAATTACTTGAAAATCATAAGGTTGTTGGTATAGATAATCTCTCTCCTGGTAAAAAAGAAAATATATATCATCTACGAAGCAATAAAGACTTTACGTTCCATGAGTGTGAGATATTGAATCAGAGGGATTTTGAGAATATATTTCGCATTCATTCATTTGATGCCATATTTCATCTGGCAGCTAACTCGGATATATCTTCCGGTGATGCACAACTTGATTTTAAAAATACATTATGTACAACATTAGTTGTTCTGGAAAAATGTAAAGTGCGAGGCATAAAACAATTTCTTTTTACTTCTTCTGGATCAGTATATGGTGAAGCGGATTCACGGGTTGATGAATCATATTGTGGTTTCCCTATCTCCTTTTATGCAGCATCAAAGATTTCATCCGAAGCATTTATCTCGGCATATTGTTCAATGTATGATATGAAATCATGGATCTTCCGTCTGCCAAATGTGATAGGTGAACGACCTACGCATGGAGTTATAAAGGATTTTATAAGCAAATTAAAAGTTAATCCGAATACTTTGACAGTACTTGGTGATGGCAGTCAGACTAAACCATATATGTATGTAAAAGATTGTATCTCTGCTATGCTTCACGTTTGGGAAAATATTAGTGAGAGAGTTAATTTATATAATATTTCCGGGTTAGGTGAGACTTCCGTAAAAGAGATTGCCGAGATGGTTATTGAAGAAATGGGGTTAGACACAAAGATAATATATGGCGGAGGTAACAGAGGTTGGGTGGGTGATGTGCCTCAATATAAATGTGACATATCAAGACTTGAGTTACTGGGTTGGACACCAAAGATAGGATCAAACAAAGCAGTAAGAATGTCAATAAAAAAGATATTGAAATGATTTACTACGTTGATATAGATGGTACAATAGCCATTACTCCGGACAATGATTATGTATTAGCCAAGCCTTATCCTGAGGGTATAACAAAGATCAATGAGTTATTTGATAAAGGGCATAGGATAATCTATTGGACAGCCAGGGGGACGACCAGCGGAAAGGACTGGAGGGAATTAACTGAGAACCAACTAAAACGATGGGGTTGTAGATATGATGAGTTATTGATAGGCAATAAACCGATCTTTGATTTTATTATTGATGACCGGGCATTAAGAATTGAAGAGTTATGATAATCGTCAGAGTCCCATTCCGATTACCACTTGGAGGTGGCGGTACTGATCTCCCGGCATATTGCAAGGAGTTTGGGGGAAGATTAATAACTGCTTCAATAAACAAATTTATGTATATATCAATCAATGAGCCAGCAACGAGTGATAAGATAAAGCTGTATTACAGATATTCTGAAATTGTTGGTGATGCCTCGGAGATTGAACACAATATTATCCGGGAATCACTTAAATTACATAATATCAATCGTCCTATTGAGATAGGCAGTATGGCAGATATTGAAGCCGGGACAGGCATGGGATCCAGTTCTGCCTTTACAGTAGGATTATTGGCAGGATTAAATACTATTGAACGGAAGTTTATATCTCCTATTGAGTTGGCGGAAGAAGCCTGCAAAGTAGAGATTGATATGGTAGGTAAACCTATCGGGAAGCAGGATCAGTATGCCGTGGCGTTAGGAGGCGTGAATCAGTTAAATATTTTACCCACGGGACAGGTATTTGTCAATCCTATGAGACTTAAACAAGAGACAATATTTGAATTGGAAAACAGGCTTTTGATGTTCTATACAGGTATCACCAGGAACGCCACAGAGGTACTCTCTGATCCTATGCCAACGGAAGATATGCACAAGATAAAAAATATTGGGGTGAATATTGAATTGAAATTGCATGAAGGTAATATTACAAGGTTTGGTAATTTACTACATGATCACTGGACGGTCAAGCGTTCAATATCAAAGATGACAAATGGTAACATTAATGAATGGTATGAGACAGCACTACTGAACGGTGCATTAGGGGGCAAGATAATGGGAGCTGGTGGTGGTGGGTTTTTACTATTATGTGCCAAAGAGGGAAGGAGAAAGGCACTAAAATCAGCAATGGAGGATCAAGGATTAAGATATATGGATTTCCGGTTCGAGTTTGAAGGCGTTAAAGTAATAGCAAATTATTAATGTTCACAAAAGACTTTTTAGACAAAGTAACTGAATCAATATCGCAGATTGATGTTATGGATATTGAATTAACTGTTTCGTTGTTATTGGATATACGGGGAAAGGGCAGGCTGTTTATTATTGGTTCCGGTGGCGGAGCCGGTCATGCTTCCCATGCTGTATGTGATTTCCGCAAACTGTGCAATTTTGATGCCCTGTGTTTTGAGAACCTGTCAGAATTGACTGCCCGTACAAATGATGAAGGTTGGGACACCACAACATTAAAATGGTTAGAGACTTCAGGGATTAATTCTAAAGACGGAGTATTGGTTATCTCAGTCGGTGGAGGTACAGAGACGGTAAGCCAGAATCTTGTGAAGGCTCTCAGGTTTGCTAAAGAAAAGAAAGCAATAGTCATGGGAATAGTTGGTAAAGATGGCGGGGTGGTCAAACATGAAGCTGATGTGACTATTCATATAAAAACTGATAATTATATCACCCCGATCACTGAAGGGTTACAGAGTGTTATCTGGCATTTGATTGTTTCTCATCCGAAGTTACAAATAAATAAAACGATATGGTAAAAATATTTGCTGACGGAGCCGATAGGGCTTCAATCCTGGAACTGAATAAGAATCCGTTTGTTGAAGGATTTACAACTAATCCATCCTTACTTCGCAAAGCAGGTGTGACGGATTACAAAGAGTTTGCTTTAGATATACTCTCGGTGATCAGGGATAAACCAATATCTTTTGAGGTCATTGCCGATGATAATTATGAGATGTACCGTCAGGCATTGGAGATTGCCTCTTGGGGAGAGAATGTCTATGTTAAGATTCCAATAACGAATACTGAGGGCAAATCAACCGAGGATGTCATCCGGCGACTGGATCATGTGAATCTGAATGTGACGGCAATAACTACTATTAAGCAGGTGCGGAGGATACTGCCGTCGCTGAAAAAAGGATTTATAAGCATCTTTGCGGGGCGCATAGCAGATACGGGTATAAACCCTCTGCCAATAATGAAAAGTGCCTTAAAACTGATTAATGGCACTAAGATTGAACTCATATGGGCATCCCCCAGGGAAGTATTTAATGTTTATCAGGCACAGGAGATAGGATGTCATGTTATAACCTGCACACCTGATTTGATAAAGAAAATGTCACTGCAAGGGAAGGATTTAACGGAATATTCTCTTGATACGGTTCGTATGTTTTACAATGATGCAAAAGAAAGTGGTTTAAAATTATGAGAGTATTTGTATCAGGGACATTCGATATGCTTCATAGCGGGCATATAACTTTTCTGAAACGTGCATCGGAATACGGAGAGTTATTTGTTGGTATAGGGTCTGATTATTCAGTAATAAAATACAAAGACCGTATTCCTATCTGTGGGGAAGAGGAGAGGTTATTCATGGTAAAGTCGATCCGTTATGTCAGTGAGGCATGGATCAATTCCGGGGAGGGTTATTTGGATTACATGGAAGATATTGAACATACTGCACCGGATATTCTGATAGTGAATGAAGATCAACATTCTGAGGAGAAAGAAAATCTCTGTGAAGACCTGGGTATCAAATATATTGTTTTGAAGAGGACACAGGAGCCGGGACTACCAGCACGATCGACAACTAATTACAGGGAACTATGAAGCTGGAACTTGGTTGTGGCGAAAGACCGACAGAAGGTTATCTGCATCAGGATATTATAAGGATGTCGAAACTTGATTTTTTATGTAATCCGTGGGAGATTGATCTGCCGATAGAGTCATTATCCGAGGTTCTGACTATTGGTGTCATTGAACATCTGAGATTTGAAGATGTACGAAAGACAATAAAACACGTTCATAAACTATTAGGATATGGAGGGATATTTCTTTTCGATGTTCCCGACCTTACGGTATGGAGCAAATATTTATACGACACACTTCGGGGATTGCCGACACCATTCAGCAAAGATCACATACTGGCAACCTTTTACGGATGGCAACGCTGGCCAGGCGATGAACATAAGTCAGCGTGGACAGAAGAGACGATATATGGCGAGTTATCCGAATTCAGGTATTATGAGAATGGGTTATCGGACATGAGAGCCAGGGTGGAGAGAACCAGGTTCAACAGGCCGGAAGATACACATATTTATATAAAAGCAACAAAATGATACCAAAGATAATACATTATTCATGGATAAGTCCTGAACCAAAACCTGAGCGGTTTGATATATACAGGGAGGGGTGGAAGAGGTTAATGCCCGATTACGAGATAAGACAAATATCTCTGGAAAACATTGGCAGGAGTCCCTTCGTGAATAAGGCACTGGAATTGAAAAAATATGTTCTGACAGTTCATTATAGTTTCTGTGAAAAGTTATATTCGGAAGGCGGGATATATTTTGATATTGATGTAGAGGCGGAAAAGAGTTTTGATGATCTGTTGAATGAGAAAGCCTTTATGGGAGCAGAGAACTGGAACAGGATCAACGGTGCCGTCAGCGGGTCAGAGAAAGGTAATCCATTTTTTAAAGATTGTATGGATTTCCTGGATAACTATGACTTCAACAATAATGGTCCGTGTGGTATAGAGATAATGACAGGGCCGGAGATGTACACAACAATCGCAGAGAGATACGGATGGGAGAGGAAGGATGAGACACAGAGATTGAACGGCATAACGATCTTCAATTCTAATTATTTTTACCGTGAGCATCACCCTGAATCTTATACAAACCATCATAATGCAGGAACATGGGCAAATAGATAATTATGAAAATAGAAACATTCTGTTTATGTAATAATGAGGAGCGTCTGATAACATATTTCATGCGCCATTATTCTCAGTTCTCCGATGTGATATTATTGGAGAGCAATTCAACAGATCGTACAGTTGAGATTGCAAGCGCATTAGGGGCGGAGGTATGGACGTATGATGTGCCGGATGAAATAAACGATCAGTGGTTTATGGACATTAAAAATTCCTGTTGGAAAGAATCCACGGCTGACTGGGTGATGGTGGTCGATGCTGATGAGTTTATTTACCATCCGAATATTGTCAGGATACTCGAAGAGACTGATGCAACGGTATTTTTCCCTCGGCTCTGGAATATGTTTGCAGATGTCTTTCCGACAACAGAAGGGCAGATTTATGAAGAAGTAACAGGGGGGCGTGAGGGCGGTGGCAAGATGAATATATTCCGTCCGTCAGAGATACAGGAGATCAATTATGCCATTGGTTGTCATAGTGCCAAACCAAAGGGAAACGTCAAGATAAATACTACATCTGAGATTATGACCCTTCATATGAGGCATCTGTCAAAGGAATATGTCATTGAACGCAATGCCCGTGCTTCCAAGCGCAGGAGTGAACTGAATAAACAAATGGGTTGGGGTTATCATGTTGACTTCCCGCCGGAGAAAGTGATAGAGTATATTGATAATGAGATGACTGCACTAATAAAAGTGGTATGATACATATAATCGCAGTGGCATATGAACGTTCGGTACAACTGCAAAGCCTGATAAATTGTTTTATTCTTCAGACTGATGGTCGCTGGATCCTTCATATTGTCTATGATGGTAAAGCACCGGAGGATATTCTTGATATTATTGAGCCATTTATCAGTGGAAAACGGAAAGACGACAGGGTGCATTTTTATCAGTCAGTGGAGAGATACCAGAAGTATGGTCATCCAAATCGCAAGATGATGCTCCAGGTGATTGAGTGCCGGACAGATGACTTCATACTCATGACCAATGATGACAACTATTATGTCCCCCGGTTCATTGAGTTTATGATGAAAGAGATTAACGGCAGGGCAGGGATAATATACTGTAATACTATTCATTCCCATGCTAATTATGATATTAATTATTCCGAGTTGCGGGAGAATGCTATTGATATGGGAGCGTTTATTGTCAAGGCTGACATAGCAAAAAAGACGGGATTCAACCATGATCATTTCTCCGCTGATGGCACTTATGCAGAGGAATGTCTGCGTAATTGTCTGCAAAGAAGGTTAAAAGCCATAAAAATAAATAAGTGTTTATTCATCCATAATTGAAATGAAAACAATAATACTGATATTCGCAATGTTATTTTTATTTGGTTGTGCTGTTAATAAATCAGCCAGAAGACCATTTATCATCACAGAGAAGATATACATCTACACAGAGAAAGATATGGCAGAATACAGGTTTATAGATTCAACTGGCAAAGTGTTTATGTTTTATGATAACATCAAATACTTTGACATTGGTGATACCATAAAATAATAATTAAAATAAATAGTTGTAATTGGAATATATTGTTTAATTTTGCATAATCTATTAACTAATCTATTAGTTGATGAATATAGTCTATATAATACTTGGGAGTCTGGTATTGATTCTGATAATAGTATTAATTTTCACAAAAGATGATCTGAAATGATACGCAAGGTAAAGGGTAAGTTTGTTGTTGTCAGCAAGAAGGGTAAGAAGCTATCGAAGCCGACAAGTAAGAGGAAGGCGGTCAAGAGGTTACGAGAGATTGAATATTTTAAAAGACATAAGTGATGTGTAAGTGCAGACCACGAAAACCACCGAAGAGATAATTTTGACATAAAGTATGTACGATTATGCCTAAAACGTCGGGATCGTTTGTAAAAGGACACAAAGGGGTTAAGCCAAAAGGGGCAGTTAACAGGACTACCAAAGAAGCCAAAGAGTTTCTTGAGTTGATTATGTTTGGTCAGCTTGAGAATATGAATGATGCTTTGAATACTTTGTATGAAAAAGACCAATCCCGTTATCTTGATGCTTGTGCGAAGTTATTCACTTATGTTTTGCCGAAGAAGACGGATGTGACAAGCGGTGACGAAAAGATACTTGCACAACTACCAACTATCCAAATAAGGACAAAGAATGCCGGAAGTGATTGAACAGATAATCTCACAGCCTCAGATGAGTATTTTGAGGAGTGTATCAAGGATTAATCTGTTCTTGGCTGGTGTTGGTTCCGGCAAAACTCATCTTGGGGGAATACTATCAAGGCATTTAGTATCTGCTCATCCTTCAGTACGTGGGTTTATTGCGGCAAACACCTTCGATCAGTTAAACACATCGACATTATTTAGGATAAGGGAATATTGGGAATCAACAGGAGTAACGGAATGGAGCAAGGAGAATCAGACTGGTACATATGTCTCAGGCAGGGAGCCACCGCTTCAATGGACTAAATGCAAACGCAACTTTGACAGGTTTACAAATATAATATCATTCTGCAATGGTGCTTTGATATTTACAGGTTCATTAGATAATGCAATAGCACATTCAGGTAAAGAATTTGGCTGGTCAATATTGGATGAGACAAAAGACTCGAAAGAAGAAGATATAAAAGAGGTTATTATCTCACGTCTGCGACAACCAGGGTTATATCTGGTTAATGGGCAGATAAGAGATACAGGTCAGTTGAAAGAACAATGGAATCCACTTTATATACTTACTTCCCCGGCAAAAGTTGACTGGATAAACACGTGGTTCACACTTGAAAAATATATTGATGAGATTTCTGCAAAGATATATTCCGATAAGACATTTTTTGAAAAAGAGTTTAGTGATAAGAAGGTTGTTATCTCTTCAACTTACCATAATGTTCATAATGTAGGTGAGAACTATATCAATAATGTTCTGGCAAACAACACTGAAGAACGTGGAAAAGCTCTTATTTTTGCTAATCCCTTTGCTATTACCGGCGGGGAATTTTACAGTTCATTCAATAGGTTGAAACACGTCTCAAATGTCGTTTACGATCCTTCTCTTCCCCTTCATATTTCCTTTGATCAGAATACCGTTCCGTATAATTCTGCCTCTATATGGCAGATAAGAGGTCTGAATGATGTATGGTACATTGATTGTGTTGATGAGATAGCCCTGGCGAACCCTCGCAACTCCACGGAAGAGGTTTGTGAAGAGTTCATGATGCGTTATACCAACCATCGGTCAGGGCTTTACTACTATGGTGATGCTTCCGGCAAGGCACGAAGCACTATGAACAGGGATTTCAAGCATCACTATGAGATTGTGGAATTCAAACTGCGGAAATACTTGTTAAATAATTCTGACAGGACAATGAATAAAAATCCATCGGTAGTCAAGCGCAGGGATTTTGTTAATCTTATCTTTGAGGGCAAGTTACCGATCCAGATAACGATTAATGAGTCGTGTAAGTATCTTATTGGTGACCTGATGTATTTGAAACAAGCATTAGATGGCACAAAAGATAAGCATATTGTCACTGATAGGGAGAGTGGGGAGAAATATCAGAAGTATGGTCACTTGTCAGATGGTATGGATTATATCCTGACGGAGTTGTTTAAAAAGTATTATAATGGATGAACTAAATGTTTAGTTAATAACAGAATTCTCGGTAAAACAAAAATAAGATGGAGAAAGAGCAGGGGTTTATGGTGTTGGTTGATGTGGTAAAGGAAAACAAGACGCATCAGGATTATAAACGAGTCACTGATTTGGCAGATAAATATTTCAAGTTAGTGACTGGCAATGGGATAGATAAACTACTTCATAAGATCATAACCAGGGAGTCGGATGAGGAGTTTAAACAACGCATGGAGATAACTAAGTCGGTTGTCCCGGCTATACTTAACTCAACGAAGTTACCCTTTCAGAAGGCGACACGTAAACAACCTATTGTCAGAAAGATCGAGTTTGCAGGGGAATCAGAGACTAAAGAGGACGAACTGGAGCAGTATATTCAGACATATTGGGGGGATAAGTCATTAGAGAAGTACCTGGAATATGCGTTTGTGGATTATAACTATACTGACCCCAATGCTTTTCTGATTACTGAGTTTGATGCGTTTGATCCTATCATTGAACACGCACAGCCATATCCATTTGTGGCTACATCGACAGAAGCCGTTATGTTTGAGTATAAGAATGAGATACTCGAATACCTGGTCGTCAAGTTACCAATCAAATACCTTGAGAAAGGATTTCCGCAGGATGGATTCAAATATACCATGTATCTTGGTATGGACACTATTGAGTTAACACAAGTGTCACATGAAGAAAGGAACAATCCCGAATTAACGGTTATTGAGATTGAGAAGAAGTTCTATTCTTTAATCTATTTTGAACCATTAAATGAAAAGGTTCCGGCAATAAGATTCGGATTTGTGAGAGATACTGAGACAAAAGGACGGACATTTGTTTCTGTCTTCCATAGTGTCATGGCATATCTGGAAAAGACTCTGAAGATTGATTCAGAACTCGATCTCTCGACTGCTATGGTCGCTTTTCCTCAAAGGTTTGCATATGTCAGTCCGTGCCAGAACCCCAAATGTAACCAGGGTAATCTGCTTGATGGATCGGGCGTATGTCCTGACTGTAATGGGACAGGCAAACAGCCATTCCACAGAGGCACACAGGATATTATCACATTGGCACTGCCTCAGAAAATATCAGATACCACGAACAGTGAGTTAGTTGATCTTGAGAAGTTATTGGTTTATAAGTCTCCTCCGATTGAGTTACTGACCTTTCAACAGGAATATATTGAATATCTTAAAAAGTCCGTTCATGCAATGATGTTCAATGCTGATCTATTTACCCGTGATGTGGTCTCAGTGACAGCTACGGAGAAGATACTTGAGACAGATAATATGAATGATACTCTTTATCCTTTTGCACGGCATTACTCGTCTATTTGGGAGTTTACAGTAAAGGATATTGCCACATTTACGGACAATGCAGGGGTTACTGTACAACATAAGTTCCCTAATGACTTTAAAATGAAGGGACTTGGGGAGTTGATGACAGAACTAAAGATGGCAAAGGATGCCGCTGCCTCAACATCAACAATATCTGCTATTGAGGACGACATTAACGAGATACTCTATTCGGATCGTCCTGATGAACTGAAGGAAATAAAGGTTAAGAATGAGATCAATCCATTCCGGGGATATTCCGAGGCGGATATACGATTTATCATATCCCAAGGCAATATACCATTATATTCCCGCACGTTGTGGGAAAATTTTGAAGTTATCTTCCAGGATGTTGAGGTTGAAAATCCTGAGTTATTCGATATGGCATTTGTCAAGATCAATGAAATGGTCAAGGCAAAGACATTGGAATATATGAAGGTTATCAAGGATGAGACGCCTGAAGAACCACCGTTAACACCTTTTCAATAATGGGTAGATACGCAAGTTATGAGACTAAACCACTGACTCAGGAACAGATCAATGAGATAGTCAGTCACATACCACCAGCATCGGCAAATCTGACACTAGAACAGATAAATACGATTGTATCTCTCATACCTCCTGTTGACATTTCTGGCAAGGTAGATAAGATAACAAACTATTCACTTGTTTTAAATACTGAGATAGCAAAGATTCATGCTTCAGGGAGTGAGAATCAGGATATATCAGGGAAAGTTGACAAGATAATTAATTATTCGTTAGTTGCCAATACAGAGATAAGTAAGATACATAGTCCCGGTTCCGATAACCAAGACTTATCGGGTTTACAGCCAAAAGAGACAGGGAAAGGTTTATATCCTGATGCCGATAGTATAAAGTTGGCAGGTATAGCTACTAATGCAAATAACTATTCTCATCCGGCAAGTCATTCTCCTTCAATAATCACTCAGGATGTATCAAATAGATTTGTAAGTGATGTCGAAAAATCAACATGGAACGGCAAGGAACCAGGTAATGCAAATATACAGACCCATGTCACTGCTGCTCATGCACCAATTACGGCACAGGCAAATGCTGATATAACTAAGGAAGAGATTGAAGCAAAACTAACAGGTTCAATAGCAACACATTCACATACAATAACATATCCAGCATTTAACTCAGTTTATAGAACTATTCTTGATTCGACAGGTAGTCATATTGCAACAAAAGTAGCTGGGATATACGGAATTCCACAAGGCAACCCATTAGCCGTTACCGGAGTAGGAACACTTTATTCCTTGAATGTGATATATATTGATTCGGCAGACTATCCGACAATAGATGGAAAAACGACTAAGTTAAGAGTGAGATGTGTTATTGAGTGTAATGATGTTGCTCCATTTACAGGGACATTCACAGTTGGTCTGCATCCAGTTACCAGACCTGCAACATCGGGGGGGGCAGGTGTATGTATATATACAATCGGGACAGCAGTGACAGGTTCCACTGTTGTAGGTACAAATCTTGCGGCAGACTCACAGAATAACTTAGTTGGGACAGACTTTGCTCTACCTGCAAATGGGTTTTATGTTTTGGCGGTAGTGACATCGGCAACAATGGCAACCTCATCTCATGTTCATGTGTCGGCTAATTTACAAATAAGAAATGCTTAAAGCACATACATTTTATGATTACGCATGGGATCCCATCGAGGGTTGTCTTCATGGATGCAAATACTGTTATGCACGTAAACAGATAGAACGGCAGGGCAGGAGTTTTGAACCGATCTTTTGTGAGGAGCGACTGAGAGAACCTTATGATGTTGAGCCATGTCAAATATTTGTCAATCATTATGCTGATATTATGGGGTCATGGGTTCCAAGAGAATGGATTGAGAAAGTGATTAAGGTATGTTATGATTTACCTCTTCATGATTTCTTATTTATGACAAAGAATCCTGCCAAGTATTATGATTTTAACTTTCCTGGTAACTGTATCTTGGGAGTTACTATTGAGAGTCCCGCACAGTGGTACAGGGCAAAGATAATGGAAGGACTTGAGTATCGCAAGATGGCATCATGTGAACCATTACAAGGCAGTTTTAAGGGTTATGACTTCTCTCAATTTGAGTATGTTGTCGCCGGAGGACTAATGGGCAGGGGCAGAAGTAAATACCTGAATACTATCAATCATCACAAGATATATAAGAAGAAAAGATGAGATTCTCAGTTATTATGGCATCATATCTTGGTGATTATCGCACGGCCGCAAAAGAACGTGACCGTAAAATATTACGTGCCATTGACTCTGTACGTTGTCAGTCATTCCATAACTGGGAACTAATTGTCATTGCTGATGGTTGCCAGAAGACAGTGGATATAGTTGAGACCATTGATGATGCACGACTGAAATGTATTCTCATTGATAAGTCAAAGATGTGGTCAGGAACACCACGTAATACGGGATTGGAAGCGTCCAGAGGCGAGTATATTACTTACCTGGATATAGATGATGTCTATGGTCAAAATCACTTAAAAACGATCAATGAGGGTCTAAATGGATATGACTGGGTATGGTTCGATGACATAAGATATTCTGAGACAACAGACGAATGGTATCAGAACCCTTGTGATATTAACAAAGTAGGTCAGCATGGCACATCGAATATATGTCATAAGAACTTGTCTGTAAGGTGGACATACAATGGTTATGCGCATGACTATTACTTTATTAGTAACCTGAAATATTATAAGAACTTTGCAAAGATACCCGGAGGTGAGTATTATGTCTGTCACATACCGAGATCAACAATAGGAAAGGGATATGACTTATGAGTTACCATATAATTCCAGTGAATGATTTAGAATTACATTCAGAGACACCTGATTGTCATTGCAAACCAGTTATTCAAGTTGAAGAAGGTGAAATACTTATTGTTCATAACTCATTTGATGGCAGAGAATTCAGAGAACAGTTAATTGCAAAAGTAAAAGAGCAATCAGACGAATGGTTAAACGTAAGTTTGGAATAATAGTTTTACCAAAATAAAAACATGACAGTAGCTGCAGTAACAATAACGTACAACAGATTGGAATTAACAAAAAGGACAGTTGAAAGTTTTCAGAGTAAGACATCAGTGGACTATCATTTATTTATTGACAATGGCAGTACTGACGGCACAAAAGGATTCCTGAAAGTACATAATCATATCTTACTTGAAAAGAACTACGGTATTGCTTATGCTTTCAGGGAGGCAGTTATTAAATTACAAGAGTATGACTTTATCCTCAAACTGGATAACGATATTGAGACAGTAACGCCGGATATAATAAACAGGATGTTGGAGTTTTATCAGTTGAATGGTCATGGTTATGTCTGTTCGCCTGTCGACCTGGCTCTAGACCCGGCATTTGCTCCGGCATCACTAGGTAAGAAGAATCTTAATGGGTTCAACGTTAATTACGTCACGCACACGGGTGGGGCATTTCAGTTGATCCCGTATTATATTTGCCGCAGGATGGTCGATGACTACCGGCATCTGAAGTATGGCGACTATATGATCGGGAAATATTACCGGAGGTTGAGTTATAAGCCTGTCTATCTGACTGATCTGGAGATACGCCATATTGGATTAAATCAATCATGTGAGAATTATGTCTTATGACCTTATCATAGTATCACAAAGCAAAGGTAGTCTTATCCAGGTTACTCAGAACTGTATTGACTCGGCACGAAGGGACGGGGCAGAACTGAATATCATTATTGTTGAGACAGGACAGCCATACAAGTATGATGTTGATAAGATCATTGAGTATAATGGTGCGTTCAATTATAACCGTGCCTTGAATCTTGGTTTAAAATATGCCAAAGGAGATATTCATATACTTGCAAATAATGATATTATCTTTCATCCAGGGTGGTCACAGATAGGGGATTTGATGAAGTCAAACGGTTATCATAGTGCTTCGGTTCTGAGCCAGGATGCCAGACAAAAAGACTTCCAAAGAGGTGATTTTGTATATGAAGGTTATCGAATTGGTTATCATCTTACCGGCTGGTGCATATTTGTTGATGCTTTCTGTATTCAGGAGATCGGTAAGTTAGATGATTCGGTTGCCTTCTGGTATTCCGATGATCTTTATGCCTGTCAGTTGCAGTCGGCAGGTATAAGACATGGATTATTCTGCAATATACAAGTTGACCATATAACCAGTAGTACATTATCTGTTCAGAACGCACAGATACAGAGACAATATAAGCGCAGTGAGTTGAGTACATTTAACCAAAGAAAACAGTATTATGCCAAAAGAGAAGGAACATACAAAGATTATTCCGAGAATATACAAGCGGAAATATGAAGACATAGGGATGTTTTTCTATATCGAAGGGCAGTTGAAGATTGTCCCCACGTGTACCGTAGAGCAATCCCTTTGCAGTTATTTCCGGTTCGTAGGTATAGAGAATTACAATCTTGAATCGGCTGTTGTGACATTCTCCAAGATGAGAAGTGAATATATTGATTTGAAATACGATGAAGTTACCCAGAAGACTCTCAGCCATACTTGAGGCAAAACAGAACTATATTGATTCGCAACGTACAAAATTGGAAAATACCGTTGTGAAACTTCAGAGTAAGTTACTGAGCGATGTCATCAAAGAGATCACCCCGGAACTGGATATTAAAGGTGGAATCATACAGGACACGCCGAATAATTACCGTTTAATTTCTTCATTAGATAAAGTATATAAGGGATTTCAGTCAGAGGCAGGTGAGATAGTTTTGGGTCAAATGGTGGCAGGGACATCGAAGATAGCGGAACTGACTGCGGATTATTTCATTGCTGTTGGCGGACTGCCTGAGAAGTTTGAAAAGATCATTGCCACAACGAATAAGATGATGAACCTCAGGATCGGTCTGAATGGTGGTAAACTGGTCAGGGGTGGTTATCTGGAGTCATTCTTTAACTCGAATACCATTGGATTGGATTTAAAGAATATGACATCAAAAGCAGTTACATCGCAGATGAACATGAGAGATTATGTTACTGACCTGGGTAATATGATCACCGGATCAGAAGAATATAAGGGTGGTCTAGAGAGACAATTTCAGAGATATGCTTATGACTTGTATCAGCAATACGATGCGGCATATAACCAGACACTCGGTAATGAGTTTGGGTTCACGTATTTCATCTACCAGGGAGGTCTGATTGATGATTCGAGGGATTTCTGTGCGGCACATAACAATAAGGTTTGGAGTATTGAGGAGATGAAGACTTGGGACACATGGACGCCCGCACAAGGCGAATACCCTCCTGGATATAATGTTAAGGCAAAAGACATTTACTCAGTTCCCAGTTATTTAGGTTATCCTGGTTATGATCCCGGCATTGACAGGGGTGGTTATAACTGTCGTCACGCACTGGGATGGATTGGAGATATTTTGGCTTTTGAGATGAGACCGGAATTAAAAGAAAAATAAATTTTTTTATTTCAATTATTGTTTTTATATTTGTATTGATGTTTCTGCGAGGACACAAAAAAATAGACGGTTATAACCATAAAGCCTCCTTGTTTCTCGCAGAACTGGGAGGCTTTTAAATTAATATTAATTAAGATGAAAACAGAAATTATTTTAATCACACCCGAAAAGGCAAAATTATTACTAGACAATAACTCAATGGATCGAAGTGAATTATTCTCCAGAAGTCACCCATTAATTGTAAGTGAATCATTGTATAAAAGTTACCCATTATAAATAAGTGAATCAAATTTGAAGTGATTAATTTAATAAAACCCCAAGATGACAAAAACAGCATTAAAAACAAGATTAAGAAAAGAGCAGAATGGTTTATGTTCTGTTTCGGCAAGACATTTAGCCGAGGAAACCAGGTTATTCGATACAGACCGTATTGAACCGAAAGCAAAAGGAGGCATATACACGGATGAAAATACTCGTGTTCTTGATCCGGTGATGCATATGAAACGACACTCCGTTTATCGGGAAAGAACTCCTGAACTCACAGAATTGAAAGTACTAATTGATGGTCGGGAACAGATCAGGAAATTAATGAATTCCGTTAATAACCGATTACTTGCTGCAAAAAGAGGTACAGATCAGATGGACTCAATTACTGAGATATGGTTAAAATCCCAAGTCAAAGAGACAAGTAAACAACTTGGAAAACAAGACAGGAGAATTCATAAGTATATCAAAGGATTAAAAATGCCTATTGTAAAAGTGGCACTTAATATTAAAGGATTAGGTGCAATGACAATAGCATATATGTTGGTATATATTGACATCACAAAAGCTGAATATGCCTCGTCACTATGGAAATATGTCGGATTTGATAAACCAAGTCACGAGAGATATACCAAAGGAGAATCCGGTGGCGGGAATAAGACGTTAAGAACTGTTCTTTATACTATGGCTGATTCAATGATTAAGACACGAGCAGTTTACCGGGATGTCTATGATGCTGAAAAGAATAAATTGGAAAGTAGTATGAAGATTACTAAGTCACGAAATACTCAGGGTAAATTGATTGAATGTATGTGGAGTGAGACAAAACCATGTCACAGGCATGGAGCAGCAATGCGAAAGATGATAAAGCATTTTTTGGCTGATTACTGGTATGTTGCACGGACATTAGAAGGACTACCAACGCCGGATTTGTATGTTGAGGCAAAATTGGGACATACCGGAATAGTAAAGCCGAAAGAACGTGGATGGGTTTATTAATCACAATGAATTATATACTCAAAGGTTGAAAGTGAATCAAAGCATGGAAGTTACCCAGGTTTTATAAGTGAATCATTTAATATAAGTTACCCACTAACTATAAGTGAATCATTGTACAAAAGTTACCCAAAATTTAAAAGTGAATCACTTTGTTGAAGTTACCCAAAAAGAATAAGTGAATCATTATCGTAAATATAATCACAGACCAAAAGTGAGCCTCTCCATACCGGAGGGGCTTTTTTAATTTAACATTAAATTAATTTACAATAGACATTAATACTATAAATTTGTAAAACTAATTAGTTAGTTATGCAAAAGAAAGTAGAATTAATGGTTGGTAACCGCAAGATACGTTGTATGGAGCATATGGTTGCTTACATGATACAACATGGTGCTACACGGGAGAAGCGGATATTAAAAGATGTCCCGAAGGAATTACTCAAAGTTCCTGATCTAAAAAAAGTCGATCCATTACCAAACATGGAGACGGAAGCAAAAGCACCACGCAAGGCACCAGTAAGGTCAAAAGCAAAGAAATGACTAAAGAACTAAAGTCTAAAAAGACAGGGCGTATATCCATAATCTCTGATGAGGATTATGCTATGATGGTAAATAAAGGAACCGTAGACATGAGGCGTTTTACGGTCACGGATCTTCGTATGCGTCCCATAATTCCATCACTGAAACATGAAGTTCCATTGGAAGTAAAAAAAATAAAACCAAAAAAAGATGACGGCTGACGAGCAAACGAAATTAAATGAGACACTATCCAAAGTCTTTAAACTGGATACGGAGAAATTGGCCACGCTCTATAATGAGGCCGGAGATTTGACAGACTTAACAGTTGTAATTGATGCAGACGAAAAGCGTATTGCTCGATTCACTACCGAGAAAACCGGACAATATAACAGAGGCATAAAAGAAGGTGCCAGCAAAATTGAGAAGGAGATCAAGGAAAAGTATGGTGTTGAATCTGAAGTTATAGGAGTTGAATTGGTAGATCAAGTTGTGTTAAAGCAAGTTGAAGAGGCTACAAAGGCGGGGTCAAAAGACATCTCTAAGCACCCGGAATATATTAAACTCCAGGGGGAGATTGATAAAAAGCTGAAGGATAGAGATAAGGAATGGCAGGATAAATTGGAAAAACGTGAACAGGAATTCAATAGTGCAAAACTCTTTGAGAAAGTAAAAGATAAGGCACTGGCGAACCTGGAAGCAAGGAAACCAATATTACCGGCTGATCCGAAGAAGGCACAGTTTTGGAGAGAGACATATCTTAATGAACTGAGGTCGTATAACTTTCAGGAGGTTGAGGACGGTGGTTTAGTTGTTCTCAACAAAGAGGGTAAAAGAATGGAAGACTCTCACGGTTATGCTGTCAGTTTTGATGAGTTTGAAAAATCCATTGCTGATAAGTGTTTTGAATATCCCACAGCGCAACAACGTAGTTCTGCCGGTAATCAATCCACCACGCAACAGGGTGGAACCGGAGAGGTAAAGACAAAAGCCGATGCACTTGCTAAACTCAAAGAGCCGAAGATAACTCCTGAAGACCGAAAGAAATTCACAGAGTTGTACGAAACATTAAAAGATTAAAAAAATGAGTTTAGAAATTAGTTGTAATTATCTCCACACCATACAAAGGATGGCAGATGATATATGGACTGATCCGATGAAAAACAACGATCTGATCGCTGATGTTATTACTGCAAAGGCTATTCTTGAGAATCAATCTGTTAAGTTCGAAGAGATTGAGAAAGCAAAGAACATGGAACTGAGAGTCGAATGGCTCACGAAATGTGAACCGGCAGTAACTTCATGTTCCAGTGATTGTGAAATAACCGGGGAAGATGCTGAACCGCACTGCAAGGACTATGAGATAGAGTGTATGGGTGAGACAACGTTCAAAGTCCCTCTACGGCATTATCGGGATCGCACTATCGAGATGCAGGAGTCAATAGCATTTCAGAAGTTAGTTCACATGACCGCTCTCGATGAGACCGTGGCACAGGCTTGTGTAGGAGGTCTGACGTTGGCAGCTGGTACTAACCTGTTTACCGGAGGCATCGGTGACGTTCATCCAGGTATCACGTATATCGCTCCACAGTATTGGGACGATGCTATATGGGGATATTTCAACCAGGTACAGAGGTTGAATAAATTCCGTAATCCTTATTTCCTGACAGGAAACAACCTTTATCAGTTGCTTTTCAACCGTCCTCTGGAGGCTGCTAATGCCAATGGTTCAGGTAATTTCCGTAAGATGAATACCCTGCGGGTATATCAAGATCCTGAAAATATTGAGGTTAATGCTGCCGGGCAAAGTTTCCTGGTACATAAGACGGCTGTGGCACTGCTCAATAAGGCATGGAATAAGATCAATCCGATCAATGCTGAAAAGAAAGCCGGGCAATATTGGGAATGGTCAGAAGAGAGTAAGAACCTACCGGGAGTATTTTACGACTTCATAGTAAAAGAGACCTGCGAAGGTAATGACTTCTATCAGGCATGGAAGATCAAGGCATGGGGACTGTTTGCTGTTAATCCTTTCCCATGTGATGAGGACAACACCGGAGTATTAATCTTCGAATGTGGAACGGAACCGGCAAATTAATTAATTTAACATTTAATTAAAATATGAAGGTGTGTTGTAATTTTACTTCACACCTTTTTTACTTAAAGAGATGAGTATATTCAGTTGTTTAGATGATGTAGTAGGGATTTCCCGTAAGGCAGATTTATGCACCGGCACGGATGCTTATGTATCAAAGTCCGGTCTTTTTGTTGATGAGTTGCAAGGCATGGCACTGCGAATACTGAATTCCACGGGTGGCAATACTACATTACTGGAAAAGATGTATGCTGCACGTGAAAATGCTATCAATGCCTTTAAAGTTGATGTTCTGAGAGAGATACTAAAGACTAAAGAGCCTGCACGTTCAAAATTTAACGGCGATATAGGTGGTAAGACATTTACTTCCAAACTCTCTGATGCCGATTATCACGGGTTGCGTATGTATTCCGATATTATCGGTGGGTCATTTACCTTGAGAGGCGTGACAGTCATCATTGATGATGGTAATGGCATTGATCTGGAAGTTTACACGGGTGACGATGATGAGGACGGAGCCAGTGCCATAGATCATTTTCATCTCACATCACTTGCCGGGAGACCAAAGTTCAATGCTGTTACAGCCACACAATACAGTCTCAAAGGAAATCTGTATTTTCTTTACCAGACTATCGGACTGCCTTATAATAATAAACTGACTTGTAACTGCGGGGGTTTCCGCTGGTGTTTCAATATTGATAATCCTTGTTTTAAGGCTTCCAGGGACAAGTGGACTGAATGGGCAATGATAGGAGGCATCTCAGGAGATACTCTGTCTGAACGTGACGATTGGGGTACTACACGTGATGCACGGGGACTGATCCTGCATGGTGACTTCGGTTGTGATGTTCTTGGTATGCTTTGTGACGATCACTCGGATTGGTCAAGTGATCCTGTTGACTCTGCTATTGCATGGGCATTGGTCTATAAAGCCGGATCGTTTCTCTCGGCATATATCATGGATTCCGAAGAGGTCAGTCGTTATACCCTTCTCGGTGTGGATGGTCTGACGGCTAATATGATCTATTATGAGGAGAGATATAAGGTGATGATTGAGTTTATTGCTGAGAATATTGAACTTAACAGGAATGAATGTCTCAAGTGTCGTTCTCCCTTTGGTTATCACCGTCAATCACAGATGTTATGACTTTCCCGGAATTGGATAAAAAATATGATAAAGTTATTTTAGGGATAGCAGGTAATCAAAATGGGGTTATCATGGAACAACTTGCCATCGAAGCATTTACTTTATTAAGAGGAAGAATCCAGGAAACAGGAATAGATGCTCATGGTCAGAAATATGCTCCATATTCGACTAAACCTATGTATATTGGTTGTAAGTCATTTAAACAAGAAGTTTGTAAAGCATTATTGAATACCAAAGAAAAGAGATCAGGGTATAAATGGAAAACAATAAACGGACACCATCTTGCAGTATTAGAGGGTGGTTACAAAAAATGGAGAGAGTTACAACTTGGGAAAGGGAAGGGTGATCTTGTTAACTTTTCGGTGACAAATAGTATGTGGAATAATATTATGAGCGAAAAGCCTAAAGCATCTGATCTATTAAGTACAAAAGCAGACCATATAAGAGGCATTGCGATTATAGGGGCAAAACAGGATATTGAAAAGAAGAAACTTGAAGGCAATACAAAACGCCGAGGTGATATACTTGACTTATCCAAGACAGAACAGGATGACCTGATGCGGAGATATAATCTTCAGGTACTTCAGATATTTAAAGAAAACGGATTATGAATCAGGCAATAGCGAACATAATAAAAGAACATATTGATGGATTGGACTTTGTAGATAAGATTGCAGGACTGACCGCAGTGACATATTTTGACATCAAAGGGTCAGACGGCAACCTGGTGCAGAAGTCATTTCCTATTGCGTGTTGTGTAACGGCTGATGACTGCAAAGAGGGAGCGTATAATGACCTTATGCCTAACTCTGAGTATAAGACTGTTATTTACTTCGAAGATAATGGTGTGTCTTTTGTCCGTTCGGAGAGTCATTGGAAATATTACACTTCAAATCTTCGTCTGGTCTGCTGGATCAATATTGAGAAGCTGACAGAGTCGGGTTATTGCAAGTCAGAATCACCATGCACATATGCAGCTCACATAGTAGCTGAATTGATACGTGCCATGCCGGAATTCCCGGAGAATCATTTTCCGTTCGATCATGTTTATTCCGAGGTGATTAGTCAAGCAGTACGAAGCAACTCGATCTTCTCAGCATATACATATGATGAGAAACACTCACAATACCTGATGGCTCCGTATGATTATTTCGCTTTGGATATACAGACGACATTCGCTATATGTTTACGTAGTACTGATGTTTATGAAGCCTGTACTTAAATTATTTACTCCTGAGATAGCGGAAGAATTACTTACGCATGGCAGACCAGGGAATATTACGGTAAGAAGAAAAATTGAAAGATATAAAGACATGATGTTATCAGGAAAATGGAAAGATGGGAAAGGGATGCCAATAATTTATAAACAGGGGATATTACTCGATGGTCGTCACCGTCTGACAGCGATAGTTGAGACAGGACTTAGTTTTAATATACCATTCGATGTTTGAGATATTCAAAATATCACTTATTGCATTTATGTTCACGGCTCTTGGTGAACCGGGGATGATATTCGCACCATACCAGAAAGTGATTAATAAATTACCGGAGTGGATTGCCAAACCTCTGGGATCATGTTCATATTGTTTTACAGGTCAGGTATCACTGTGGTACTTTGTAATTACAAAACCATTCAACATAATTGATCTTTTATTTTTCGTCTCTCTCTCAGTTTTCTTAGTTTCAATTTACGAAAGAATATGGAATTACGATCAATAAATTTTGAAAAGAAGCATTTCGAATGTGGCGGACGTAAGTTTTATGTCAAGGACTCGCTTTCATTTGCCAGATACAGGGAATTGCAAAAGTTGAACTTAGAGTTTGGTTATTCTGCTACGTTCCATGATACATTCAAGCGCATACGTGAGGCATGGGATATGCTAAATGCTACCAAGTTAGGTGAGGCAGCGGTAATATTACATAACATAATGTATGGGATAGTCAGTCTGGACGACAAAGACGATCCGGCATTACGGTTATGTGCATTGTTTATTGATGAAGAGGGGGAAGATCCGACAGTTTATGATGAGGGGAAGATGAGAGAGAAGATTGAGTGTTGGGGAAAGGAATTGTCGGTGACCCCTTTTTTTCAGTTGGCGGTGAATTTAGTACCAGGCTGGATTCCCGCTTACAAAATGGTTTCCCAAAATACTTCAAAGGAACCGGGAAAAGACGAACAGTGATGATAAAGAAGGAACTGGAGGATTTGGATAAATACTGGAATGAATTGATTTATGCCATTTGTGATGGTAAGGCTAGTGAGATGAATGAGTTGAAGCGGTTTGATATATTTGATTTTTTTGATTACGTGAATAATAAAAGTAAGAAAAATGGCTGAAGTGACATTAACTATTGTAGCAGACAATAGGAAGTTTATACAAGCAATGAAGGAGAATCAAGCGCAGACACAGAAGATGTATGATGAAGTAAAGGCAGGATCAAGTAAGGCTATTGGTATCATTGAAAAAGAGGAAGCTGTGTTGAAAAAACTTCAAGAATGGAAACGAAAAACCAGTGCAGAGAATCTTGCTTGGTATAATAAAGATATTGAGGCATCGAAAAAAAGATTAGAGGCTTATGAGAATGCAGGTAAAGCAGAAGAACAGATGACAGGAAAAGGTAATAAAATGATGGCTGCTGCAAAAAACTGGGCATTAGGATTTATGACTGTCACAGCGGCTGTAAAATTATTTAGGGATGTCATAGCATCTACTGATTCGTTGAGTGATAAATTTGCAGCAACTCTTAATGGATGGAAAGAGGGATTTGCTTCTATGGCCAGAGCAATAGCCAATAATGACTTTAAGGATTTTTTTAAAAATATTCAAGATGCAGTCAAAGAAGGACAACGATATGCAGAAACCAATCAAAATATTGAGGATTCCGAACGAGCATTACAACTGAGTTTATCGAGGAGTGCTACTGAACTTAAAAAATTACGTGAATTGCAAAATGATGCGAATAAAACTACTGCACAGAGAATTGAATATGGAAAAGAAGCAGAAGAAATTGTTAAGCGATCTGCGGCAGATGAATTGAAATTAGCAGAGATAAGATTAAATAATGATATGCGGAATGCAGAGTTTAAGTCTAAACAGGATCGAACAACTATTGAGCGATATATACAACAGGAACCAATGTTGATAAGACAGATTGAGATAGGCAAGAAATATAATGAATTATTAAAACAAAGAGATTATATACTGCAAGAGACAGGCGGTGGTTATTTAAACCCTGCGGATGATCCTGAAATGAAAACTATCATGTTGAAAATAGATGCTTTAGGTAGTGAGGCCGTTGCTTATGGAGAACTTGCTAAAGGGCTCAATAATATACTTGATATACAAAAAGACAAAATAGTAACTGATTTTAAAGAGATTGAGGTAGCGAAACAAAATGCTATTAATTTACGTGTAAGTTCAAGAACTGATGCTGTTATCGCAAAGGAGAAAGCAGATGCGGCAAGGAAGTTAGCAGAAGAACGAAAGAAAGGGGATGAGTCAGCACAGAAACTCAGGGAAGAATTTGATAAATCAGAATTAGAATCATTAACCGGAGTTGAAAAATTACAAGCACTGAGGGATTATGGTATAGAGAAATTAAGGTTAATACGTGAACAACTCAAGGAACTTAACAGATTAGGATGGGAAGAAGAACAGATGCTTGATACTATGGCTAAGAATTTATGGGAAGCCTATTACAAGTCATTAGTAAAAGAAGCAAATAATATAACTATAAGTGATGCAGATAAGAAAAAAATATCCGAAGCATTATTAAAAGGACTACCCGAATTAGAAGGTTTACAGAAATCAACATTATCAGAAGCTGAGAAGAAATTGGGTAAGACCAAATCGGAAGAGGAGTTTTCTATCTGGGACTTATTTGGTATTGATACTAACACAGAGGAGGGTCAGCAACAGAAAGAAGCATTGATAGAAGCAAAAGACTTCATCATTAATACATTAGATGAGATATATACAAAGAAATATGAAGATGCACAACGTAACAGGGAATTACTTGATGACAGGATAGCCGAAGCACAACGGGAACTGGATACTGAAGTTGATCTGTATAAGGCCGGTTATGCCGCTAACGTGGCTAATAAACAAAAAGAAGTAGCACGACTTAAGGAACTACGGGATAAAGCAATAGAACAGGAACGTCAGGCAGCAAAACAGAAACAGGATATTGATACAATAATTCAAGCCAGTTCGTTGATTACTGCCGCAGCAAAGATATTTGAGGATTATCCCATATACCTGGCTATTCCATTAGTGGCCTTATTGCTTGCTGCATTTATAACAGTCAAGTCACAGGTTGATGATACAGTTGGATTGGCTAAAGGAGGATCGGGAACAGATAAAGGGATTGTGACTGGACGTAAACACTCGCAGGGGGGGGAGAAATTTCTTAATCATGTCGAGGTGGAACGTGGCGAAGCATGGGGAGTATTATCTGCACCGGCCACTGAGAAATATGGTAAGGTATTTCATCATATGGTATCATCATTCAACAGAGGAGAACTACCTGTTATAACTCCGGTGAATAAGATAAGTAATAGTGTCCTGGTGGAAAATTCCGGCCCTAACTCAAGACTCGACCAGGTAGTCATGGAACAGAGGAAGTTAAATGAGAAATTATCAGGTGAGTCGGTTCAGGATTTTGGTAATATGAGAGTGATTCGCAAAGGACATAATATGAGAGTAATACATAGGTAATGGCATTAAAAGACCGTGATGGCAATGTTTATACTACCGTTGTAATCGGTACTCAGGAATGGATTATTGAGAACCTCAAGACTACCCATTATGCTGATGGCACACCTATTGCGAATAAACAATTAGATACAACAGATAATCTACTTACAGGATGGACAAATATTAATTTTGATATATTTACATCAGCAGGTCCAGATATAACAAATGCAGAGGAATTTGTAGGACCTATTGCAAATGCAAAAGGAAATAACATTTTATTGGTTAATGGAGATACTGTATATTTTAACTTTGATCTTACATTAATTAGTGGTGATCTTCCGAAGGCAGCATTATATAAAGATGATATATTATCTGGTTCACAATTAATAACGGCAGGTGTAAATAATCTTAATTTTTCAATAACATCGGATGGTGATTACGCAATCGGGTTTATTACCACAACGTCAACATCGAAATTTAGTGTTACGTGTGAGATGTTTTCAGAAAATAATTCTGAATGGATAAATGATATTCATGGGGCTTATTGTTGGTACGATAATAATATAACACGCAAAACGCCATACGGTGCATTATATAACTGGTATGCAGTAGATAACTGGCATGAATTAGCATATCTGGAAAGGGATGGTGTTGAAGAAATAGGATGGCATATTCCCTCAAGTACAGAGTGGGCAACATTATCAACATATCTCGGTGGTGATGTTGTTTCTGGCGGTAAATTAAAAGAATCAGGATTATTCCATTGGGATTTTCCAAATACGGATGCTGATAATAGTTCAGGTTTTACATCAATAGGTGCAGGCGCAAGAATATCTGTTAATGGTAGTTTTTATGCGTTCCGTGAATTAAATGATATATGGACAAGTGATGAATTTGATGTATTGGTATCATATTTTGCGAATACAAGTTGGGCTTCTGCTTTTTTTGGTGTTAGTACAATGGAGAAGGCAGAAGGAAAATCAGTCCGTCTTGTCAGGGACTATACCGCTGTTCCTCCTGATCCTCCTCAACCACCTATACCACCCTACTATCCCGATGTCGTACCTCTGAGTTATGGTAATCTTCCTGTTTACAGATTTTATATTGATCCCGGAGGTTCATCATTAGTCTATGAAGTATTCCCGCTTAAATTCCTGAGTACAACAATAGTATCAGAGAAAGAAGGGGAGAATATATTCTATCGCAGGAAATTCAATGGTACACTTCTCTTTGGGACGAATAGTACGGCTATTGATGATGGTGGCATAACACGTAACCGCAGGGATGACTGGAACCTGTTCTGGTCAATAGAACAATTTGATCCCGATATAAGGAACTATCTCACAATAACAAAAGATTTTGGTGGCATAATAGAGACATATTGGGAGGGTTATTTTTCTACTGCCGATGGTAAATGGGATATTGATATATGTACTTTCGAGGTAACACCAACAGTATTGGATGACTATACGGATATTATTGACAAGGGAGATGATCAGTTTAACTTTCTCAATGATACTGATGGCATTCCGGCAATGGGGATGGTAACAGCAGTATATAAAGGTACGAATTATGACTATACCCGCATGAGGTGGCTATGTCGTCTGGGATCGGATAATGTTCTGGAGATGATTGCCGAAGAACTATGTGGTGCGGGAGTGATAGTGGAGAGCGATTTCTTTACTGATGACCCTAATCCGATAACTATTGAAGACTCGCATCTGTTATATCTTACTATTGCACAAAAATCAGACATCACAAGATACACGTCTACTGATCCGGCACGGACGGCACTACTGAGTTGGAATGAGTTGATGGATATATTTTATACTATGTTCAATGTCAGGTGGACTTATGATCTTGCTTTAAATACATTCCGTGTTGAACACGTGTCGTGGTTTCCTCATCCCGCAGGTATTGATCTTGGAACGCAGTTATCTTGTATAGCAACAAATAAATATTCCTACATGAAAGATCGGATGCCAAAATATGAGAAGTTCTCATTCATGGAGTCCGATGGTGTGAACTTTGTGGGTACACCGATATGGTATGACTCGGCAGCCGTGAATCAGGATGTTCGATCAAATACACTTACAAAGACTATCGAAGTAACAACAGACATAGAATATATACTTAACGGAGGAGATATTGCAGATGAAGGGTTTGTTATTCTCTGTAACTATGAAGATGGAGGCAATTATTTTGTCCGAGGTGACTTTGGTCGGTTTGATAATTCGTATTATCAACTTAACATGGATTTGTCGATAGCTAACCTGCAACATTCATATTTTAAATTCGAGCGGGTTCTGATTGAAGGTTATATGAATGGCACATTACAGCCGTTCTATTCTGCCAGAAAAGTTAAACAGCAGGAGTGTTCAGCAGTACTATGTGAAGAACTTGATCCTGAAGGAGTGATAACTACTGAGTTGGGAGAGACATATTTCGGAGGAGCAAAAGCAGAAGTGAAAACAGCGGCACTATCACCTACGGGAGAGACTAAGTTTGAACTTATATACGGACCACTACCGGGGGTCAATCCGGGAGTACCTGATGATATATTTGGAGTGTGGGCAATGCCATCATTATCATCAACTACATTACCTGATGATACGGTGGATATTGAATTTATATTCAACCTGCCATGTCCGGGAAATTTCAATATACGAGTAAAGGAATTAATCTATGATGATGTTCATGCTTTTCATGTGGATAGTGGTTGGGAGGCACTGACGTTTCTTGTGGGAACAACAGGGCATAATTATACTTTTATATTCACGCATCAGATATTACCGGGTTGGGAGATCAAACTGGAATTTGAATATACGGGTGCAGAGATAGACATATTCCGGGGTGAAGATCCCGCACCTGATTTTATGTTTGGCTCTCCTATTGTAACAAATGCTTATATATATGCTGTAATATGAAAACTATTTATACTTCATTACCGATTTATGACAAGGTAGAAAAACAATGCTACGAACGTGGCAAGAATGGAATTACGAGTCCTGTACCGACACCAATAACCTGTCCGTTGCACAGACTTCCTTCCTTTCAGTGGTTAGACAATGGTGATGGAGCGGCATCTGTTGATACAGTTGAATTGATAACATTATCTGGCGCTTCGATACCGATAACGGCATTATTCACACTGCCAACGATGATTCCGATGACAGCAACGGCAACAGACTTTTATTTCGCTTATGGTGGTGATACACTTCTGGCAAATATGACAGAAGGTATTTACTATTTATTGATAACAATGGATAATGCCAAAGAATATGTTTCTGACTGGTTCCATGTGACTTGTGTCTTTGGTTCAGATACAGGTAATCCCCCAACAGCAACATATTCCACGAAATATCTCATATTAAACTTTTCCAATTCATGTTCAATAGGAAATATCTTTTATCCGGCAGGGTTTACTCAGATAATATGGTTTGAATCAGATACGTTGGAGAACACATATCCGATAGATGAGAAG
>Ga0315295_10000689_pt1 | contig 29212 bp, 28 predicted proteins | sample YL17G14_0_MG_FD_204453 | JGI IMG/M metagenome (GOLD analysis project Ga0315295, IMG submission 204453) | Sediment microbial communities from Yellowstone Lake, YNP, Wyoming, USA - YL17G14_0 | ecosystem: Environmental > Aquatic > Freshwater > Lake > Sediment | place: USA: Wyoming | collected... | reverse complement strand
ACCGTGATCGGATAGGACAGGGCGGAGATGTTCTTCCAGCCCGTCGTCAGCGTTTCCGTGACCGTGTAGTCGCCCGGCACCAGTCCGTCGAAGGAGTAGTAGCCGGTGCCGTCGGTGGTGGTGGAGGCGACGAACTCATCGTCCTGGTACAGGGTGATCGTCCAGCCAGAGAGGCCATCCTCTGCGCCGCCCATCGCTCCATCCATGTTCGCGTCGAAGAACTTGTAGCCCTCGATCTTGCCCAGCCAGACGTTGCCGAAGTCGTTGCTGCCGAAGACCAGGGGCTCGTCGAGATTCGAGGGTACAGTATCGTAGGATACGGATAGTGTGATGCCCGTTGTGCGGTGCCAGCCTGCCTGAAGTTCTTCCTCCAGCGTGTAGGTTCCAGGAAGCACGTTGCCGAAGGTGTAAACCCCGCCGGCTATGGTCAAGGTCGAGCGGTGTATCTCGATCCCATTCATTTGCGTTCCGTTGAGCCAAATCCTCCAGCCTGCTAGCCCGGGCTCACCGTCGTTCCTCCCGTCGTTGTCCGAGTCGAAGAACTTCATGCCGGTGATGCTGGCGTAGAGCGCGTTGCCGAAGTCACGGCGCTCGATATCTTGGGCACCATTCCCGCCGGACTCGATCGTCACTTCATAGGACAACGGGGAGACGTTGTGCCATCCCGACTTGAGTGTCTCCGTCACAACGTACGTTCCCGGCATCAGGTCGTCGAAGTGGTAGTAGCCATCGCTCCCGGTCTGAATCGACCTGGGGGTGATGCCATTTCCTGTCAGAGTGATCGTCCAGCCCGCCAGGCCGTCCTCCTCTGCGTCCAGGCGCCCGTTCAAGTTGAGATCGAAGAACTTGTATCCCTCAATCTTACCCGGGGGCGTGTTGGTGAAGTTGGCGGTGGCGTTCTCATTGTGTCCGAGGTTGAAGGATACCCATCCCTCATTCTCGTTGACCGTGAGGTCCCTCTGGGGTGGCGGACTGTATGGTGGCCTATAGTTTGCTTCCACCGCCGATCCGAAGGATGTTTCTATGTCCACGAGATAACCTGCGCTAGTGTCCTCTTGGACCGTATACAAGCCATCCGGAAGGTGCGGATACTCATAGTAACCCGTTGGCCATGTACCGGCTCCAGTCATCGCAACCTTTGGACCATAAGGCTGTTGGACATCGTCGAACAGCGGGATTAGTCCAGTCAGCGTCATCTCCCAGCCATCATAGGGCCCTCCGCCGAGGAACTTGTATCCGGATATCACACCGCGCGGCTCAACCGCAACGGGCAATGGAACGCTCTTCGACCCCACGTCAGCAAGATAGAATCTTGTCGAAGATCCCCCCGGCCCTGAGGAGCCCATGTAGGCGGTATTCCACGTCGAGAACTTGTCGGCCGAGAGCGGGGTCACGAGCTGTGATTCTTCCCCTGGGTTCCAGAATATGGATAGAGCGAGATGGGCTCTGAAGAATATCGTTACCTCGGCATTGTTACCCGTTGGAGCATTGCCCCACGGGATACCTGTCACCTCAAAGTAGCGCGCGGTTGACCCGGAAGCGGGAGGATCGGCGGACGCGCCCACGGGCCATGGGTCCATGTAATGGATCACTGTAGGGGATCCAGCCGGAACTGGGTCACCGGGATAGGCTTCCGGGACGAAGATCGCATGCCAAGCGGAGTGGTCCGTGAGCATGGCCGGGGTCTCGTCGCTGTTCCCTAGCTTCTGCGAGCCCGTGCCAAAGGCGTACTGGAATCCGGTGTATGTCGGTGCCCCGCTGTCGTAATCGGATGAAGTGTCAAATCCATCGATGAATATCGATCCGGGGTACTCCTTGCTCCCAGAGACAAAGAAGTCATAGCGGATCCGGATGTTCTGTCCCCAAAGGGGACTCCCTTTTTGAATCGTGGCTTGATAGGAGATGAAATCTCCTTCGGTGTAGCCATTGCCAAGGTCGGATGGGTGCCAGTACTTATCTGGTATCAGGCTTTGGCCTCTATAATTGATCCTGAAGCCGTCCATCGATTCGTTCGGACCCACGCCCTGAACCGTCTGGACCGAGGTCATGATTATGACTGCCAGGTTCACGATAAGTAGAGATGCAAGGAAAACGACCAAGAGTTTTCTCTTCAACCGCTTTCCGTTATCCGCCTCACGCTCCATGATATCAAACCTATCCCCCCATCCCTACTGAACTCGATAGAGCGGTCTGCTCGAGGAGTTCAGTTGCATTGCCGCACATTAAGACCGGGATATTTATATACTTAACGTGAGACGCATTCTTTATCGTGTTGGATAATGGTCTGCCAAAAAGAGACATCGATGCACTCTAATTATCCGGGTCGACAGCGGCCATTCTTGGACCACCATGATTCAGCCAAAGCATCGTATTGAATGATGCAATTGAGCTCACCCCGATGTGGTTGATCACTACCTCCACAGGCAGGTTCAGGCTGCAAAGGCTACCGTATCAATCCTATTTGCCCTCGGGGAGGATCTCCGATGCGCGTAGCTTTAGTTTTCTCGCAAAGTATTCATTCTGCCCAAGGGTTTTTTTAGGACGCAAGCCTACTACGCCTCGACTGGTGCGCAAATGGCCTCGCCGTTCGAAGAGCCTGGAACAATGGCCGTCATGGTCCTCTTGCTGATACTCCTGGCGATAGCGGTGTTCTTCGAGGTCCGCTTCATCCGTTCTCGCAAGTCCAAGGGCGTGGACAAGGTCCTGATCAAGGACGAGGCATTCAATGCTGTCGTCTGCACCAAAGCGTTGGCCAAAACCCTCCGGCAAAGAGGGGAGCGCTCGAAGGAGGCCGACCTCCTACTGGTGGACGCCGAGGCAGCGTACTCGCGTGGTGACTACCTCCCAGCCAAGGCCAGCGCCGACCGGGCAAAAGAGGCGCTTAGACACGCGAAGAAGGATGAGGCTTCGGCGGTCTTCGACGAGGCGGTGATCCCCAAGGCCGATGAGGAAGACGCCCAAGCGGCGGTTTGCGAGGTTCCGTTCGCGGAGACCAAGAAGCTCCCCAAAGATCTGTTGGAGAGCAAGTTCGTGATCTCCTCGGTCCAGGATTCCCTCGATCAGGCCAAGTCCCCGGGGAAGGACACCTCGGTGGCAGAGGATCATCTGGCCCAGGCGAAGGACCTTCTGAAGAGATGCCAATACACCGATGCGTTGCGCTTCGCCATGAAGGCCAAGAGGTCCCTTGAGGGCGGGGATACCAAGGATAAGGCAAAGGCTGAAGAACCCGCGGCAGAGGACAGGCTAGAACCGGCGGACAAACCCAAGACCGACTACTGCCGCAACTGCAACACCTTGGTGGACGAGGGCGACACCTTCTGCCGTCGCTGCGGTGAGAAGATGATCAAGGTGCCTCACTGTCCTGGCTGCAGCGTCGAGGTGGGGTCGGAGGACGTGTTCTGCCGCAAGTGCGGAACGCAGCTTCGGTCGTTGTTCTCCTGCCCGATCTGCCAGACAGAGGTGGGCGAAACGGACGAGCGCTGCCCCAAGTGCCATACGCCTCTGGGCTGAAAGCTGTAAGCCTTTTTATACGAGCCAGGGCATGCTCAACCGTCATGATGATAGTGAAGCTGGGTGGGAGCGTTATCACACGCAAGGACCGCTATCGCAGCTTCCGTCGGGCGGTCACCCGGCGTCTCGCCCAGGAGATCGCCGATTCGGGCGAGCAGGTGGTGCTGGTGCACGGAGCGGGTTCGTTCGGCCACTTGGTGGCGTCCCGTCATAACCTCGACAAGGGCTATTCCGGAACGGAGCAGATGCCTGCCCTCTCCCGGGTCATGCAGGACGTGCGAGACCTGAACCTGAGGGTGATGGACGTGCTCGAGAATGCCCTTCTCCCGGTCGTCTCCTTGCCTCCGGCCGCCTGCGCCTCCATGAAAGGGGGGAAGCTCGAGCGCCTGGACACCGAGCTCTTTCGCAAGTACATGGAGATGGGCGCATTGCCGGTGACCTTCGGGGACGTGGTATTGGACCGGGAAATGGGGTTCAGCATCTGCTCCGGGGATCAGCTCATTAGGCGATTGGCCGAGGAGTTCCGGCCGAAGCGCGTGGTCTTCTGCGCGGACGTCGACGGCATCTATTCCGCCGATCCCAAGAAGGACCGAGAAGCGGAGTTGCTGACCACGGTCGATCGGTCCTATCTGCGCACCCTGTCCAAGAGGACGAGCTATGTGGACGTCACCGGAGGCATGTACGGGAAGCTGGAGAACATGCTGGCGATATCCTCGACGGGCGCCGAGGTCATGGTCATCAACGGGTTCGCGGAAGGTAGGCTTTCGCAGGCCCTCCGAGGCAAGAAAGTGATCGCGTCGAAAGTGGTCGGAGGCTGAGAGGATGAAGCAGATCGAGAGGAGGAAGGCGGACCACGTCGAGGTCACGCTGGAAGAGGACGTATCCACGGGCAAGAACTACTGGGAGGAGGTCAAGCTGGTGCATTGCTCCTTGCCGGAGGTGGACCTGGACCAAGTCGAGACCTCGGTGGAAGTCTTCGGCAAGAAGCTGGTGTTCCCGCTCATCGTCACCGCCATCACCGGTGGCTATCCCAAGGCGAAGAAGATCAATCGCAACCTCGCGCAGGCCTGCGCGGAGCTGCAGATCGGCATGGGCATCGGCAGCCAGCGCGCCGGACTGGAACACGGCGAAGAGGATTCCTATTCGGTCATGAAGGACTTCGACATCCCGCTGCGCATAGGCAACATCGGAGCCCCTCAGCTGATCAAGCAAAAAGGCAAGCGAGCCTTGGATCGAACGAGCATCGGGCGATCGATGGAGATGGTGGACGCTCACCTACTGGCAGTGCACATGAACTTCCTCCAGGAAGTGGCGCAGCCGGAAGGCGACACCAAATCCGCCGGTTGCCTGGACGCCATCCGCTCCCTGGCGAAGGAATTCCCGCTCCTGGCGAAGGAAACAGGGGCGGGCGTCTCTCACGAGATGGCCATGCGCCTCCGCGGGATAGGGATGAGAGGCATCGACATCTCTGGTGCAGGGGGAACGAGCTTCTCGGCCGTGGAGATGTACCGGGCGGGGAGATCGGGCGACGCACGATTCGAGGCCTTGGGACGCACCTTCCGCTCCTGGGGCATCCCTGCGCCCGTATCCACCATCTGGGCTCAGGTGGGCGTTCCCGTCATCGCATCGGGCGGTGTGAGCAGCGGTCTGGACGTCGCCAAGGGCATCGCTCTGGGGGCTTCCTGCGGAGGCATGGCCCGAACGGTGCTGAAGGATGCGCTCGTCTCCAGTGAAGCGGTGGTCGAGCGCTTGCGGACCGTGCGGGCGGAGTTCCAAGTGGCCATGTTCCTGACCGGTTCCAGGACGGTGAGGGAACTAGGCAACAAGAATTTCATACTGACCGGAGAGGTCAGGGACTGGATCGCGCAGTTCGAGGAGTGACAACGATGGACATCACCAAGGACCTGGCAAGAATGGCGAAGGAGGTGGACGCGGCGCTCATGCCCTATCTGGACGTCGGCAAATACGAGAAGCTCCGCCAGGCCATGAAGCACTACCCCGAAGCGGGAGGGAAGCGGCTCCGTCCCCTCATGGCAATCACTGTGGCGGAGGCGGTGGGCAAGCAGGGGAAGAAGGCGGTGCCGTTCGGCTGCGCCCTGGAGATCATTCACAATTTCACCTTGGTCCATGATGACGTCATCGACCAGGACCCGGTGCGCCGGGGCCGGCCAGCGGTGCACGTGCTTTTCGACGTGCCCACGGCCATCATCGCCGGCGACGCTTTGTTCGCCATCGCCTATGAGGTCATCGCCTCCACGGACGTGGATGGCGAACGCCTTCGTCGTCTGGTCAAGAGCACCTCGGAGACCGTGTACCTCATCGCGGAAGGGCAGCAGATGGACGTGGACTTCGAGAACAATCCAGATGTGAGCGTCGACCTCTACATGGAGATGGTGGAGAAGAAGACCGCGGTGCTCTTCGCCTGTGCGGCCGAAGGCGGAGCGATCATCGGCGGCGGAAGCCAGCGCCAGATCAAGGACATGAAGGAGTATGCCCGCCTGTTGGGCATAGGCTTCCAGATCTGGGACGATGTTCTTGGGCTAATGGGCAACGAGAAAGTGCTGGGCAAGCCGGTGGGCAGCGACATCCGCAACGGCAAGCGCACGCTCATCGTGGTGCATGCATTGGAGACCCTCGGTCCCAAAGGGAAGAAGAAGCATGCCAAGGTGCTCAAGGCGCTTGGCAACGAGAAGGCCACGGACGCCGAGGTCAGAGCCTGCATAGACCTCTTCCAGGAGGTGGGCAGCCTGGACTTCGCCAAGAAGAAGGCGCTCGAGTACGCCCAGGGAGCGAAGGAGCGCTTGGACTGCTTGCGCGATTCCAAGGAGAAGGAGTTCTTGCGAGCGGTGGTGGACTTCTCCGTGGGCCGGGAGCTCTAGCAGCTGATGCCGGTTTCCACCAGCCTGAAGTCGGCCGACTTGCCTTCGGCGATGTGACGGTGCTTCTTCAGCACGGCCTTCCTTCGACCGGGGGAGACCTTCTCCAGGCTGATGATGGTCTTGGCGTTGTGATGCAGCGAATGGCCGCCGAGCGACTCGAAGGTCTTCCTTTCCACGTCCGTGTACACCTGCGAGGTGAGGACCACCGGTATGTCCCTCTTGCGGGCTATGCCGAGGAGCTTGACGCTCTGCGACGTCAAAGAGCGCCGCTCCGTCCTCTCCTCCTCTCTGGCGGTGAGACGGTAGAACATGGTGAGCGAATCGATGATGATCAATTCCACGTCCAGATTGCCCTCGGCCAGCTTGATGGCCTTGTCCACCATCTTCTCCTGCTCGTCGAAGCTGCTGGCCTCGAAGAAGAGCACGGACTTGAGCAGCTTCTCGAAGCCCTCGCCGCTCACCTGGCGAAAGCGGTCCAGGGACACCCCCTCGGTGTCCAGGTACACAACCTTCTTGCCTTGCTTGGCGACGTTGCGAGCGAGCACCAGGCAGAGGTTGGTCTTACCCGTACCCGCTTCGCCGTAGATCAAGGTGACACAACTGGACTCCACGCCGCCATCCAGCAGCGTGTCCAGCGCGTCGCATTCGAAGGCTAGCCTGCGCACGCCACCACAAAGGATTGGGACGGGATAATCCTTGCCTCCTTGGCGAGGGTCGCTCAGCGGAGATCACTTGCTCTGCTTGGCAATTGCGGCGCTGCTCGACTTCTCGTAGCGCAGGAAGAAGAGCAATATGCAGGCGGAGAGCACCTCCATGACCGCCAGAAGCACCAGCCCAGAATCGTATGAGCCGGTGCTCGCCACCGCCAGGCCGAGGATCATCGGCCCCAGCACTCCCAGGCCGACCGCCAGGCCGTTCATTATGCCTGTGGCCGTGCCGACCTTCTCGGTCGGACAGATGCCCTGCAGCAATGTGAAGGCGTTGGGCGGAAGGATGCCGATGAAGAAGAACACCATGCCCAAGTAGAAGATGACCAAGCTCTGGTCCTGGGTGCCGATGAGCAGAAGGATGAAGACCGAAGCGACCAGCGCGAACGCCGATGTGGTCAGAACCCTCCTACCCGTACGGTCGCTGATCAGCGAACCGAAGTAGAGGCCGGCCAGCCCTCCCACATAAGGCAAGGAGGCGGCCAGCGCCACCGTCTCCAGGTTGAATCCCTTGGCCTGGATGAGATAGGTCGGAAGCCAGAGGGAGATGCCCCAGAAGACCAAACTGCCGGTCGCGTCGGCGGCCGTCAGCACGAAAAGCCCCTTGATATGCAGCGCTTCCTTGAAATCCGCCTTGGCCTGGCCGATGACCTCCTTCAGGGGCTTCCTCTCCGTCGGTTCGGGGTTGCCGGAGGGCTTGTCCCGGAGATAGATCCAGAGCGGTATCAAGGTCAGAATGGAGACGAAGGCCACGGCGTAGAACGCCACCTGCCAGTCGGTGCGCATGATGAGCGGGATGAGGAGCAGGGGCACCAGAAGATTGGAGACGTACATCGAGCTCAGGTGCAGGGAGTTCACCTTGGACCGGTCCTTGGGCTCGAACCAGGCTTGGGTCACCTTGCTTGCGCTCGGGTAGAGGATGCCTTGGGACAGGCCGAGCAGCAACCGGGTGCTAATGAGGGCCAGGAATATCATGCCTACGACGCCGGTGAGGAAGGTGAGCAGCGAGAAGACCACTACCGCCACCAGCATGCTGCGTCTGGGACCGAAGTAGTCCACCAACGGGCTGATGAAGATGTTCGAGACCCCGTATCCGACCAAGAAGATGCCCAGTAGAAGGCCTCCGTAGACGCCCTCCTCCGCGTTGCTCCAGCCGTAGTCCGTACCGATGAACGGAAGCGCTACGGAGACATTGACGCGGGCGATGTAGGCGGAAAGGGTGACAAGGAAGAGGATGGAGGCGATGCCCACGGCCGTGCGCCGCTGGCGGCTGGGAGATGGCGGAGGGTCCATGACATGGCGGGAATTCCAGCCTCGGCTTAAGTGGTTTTCCCTGAGAGGTTAGCCTACTTCTATTGACAATCTACTGCCTTGCTTCGCCCTTTGCTCCGGACATGGAATCGAGCGCTTCCTTGCCACCGAAGATGGAGCACGCCCCCATCGACCTCTTCCCGCATGCAGACCTCCGACCGGGCCAGGACCTCTTCCTGGAGGATGCGCGTTCTTGTTTCGCCAGCGGCACTCACCTCCTGGCCCACGCCCCCATGGGGCTGGGCAAGACCGCGGTCTCCCTGGCGGCCGGACTGGAAACGTCCTTGACCACGGGCGCCCACCTGCTCTTCACCACCGCTCGCCAGTCCCATCACACCATTGCCATGGACACGATCCGTCTGATCTGGCAAAAGAAGCGTTTCTCGGCCATCGACCTCGTGTCTCGGAACGACATGTGCCTGGCACGAAAGAAGGGCTGGCCTTCCTGTATCTCCTCGGGCAAATGCTACTTCCTTAGCCGGAAGGTGGAAGAGGCGGCGGAACGCCTGCTCGCCTATCCCCTGCACGTGCAGGAGGCCATGCGCCTCTGCCTGCGCCTGGGTGCCTGTCCCTACCTGGCTGCCCAGAAAGCAGCGGATCAGGCGGACGTGGTGGTGGGGGACTACAACCTGCTTTTCAGGAACGACACCTCCGAGAGGAACGGACCTTCCTCCCACCGGACCGAACAACTGGTCATCGTGGACGAAGGGCACAACCTTCCCGCTCGGATCGTGGACGCGAACAGCGGGGAGCTGACCGGGGCCTTGCTGGAGCGCTCGATCTCCTCTCCTTCGCTCCGCCGCTATCGGGACGACCTCATCACCCTGGAACGAGAGTTCCGCCGATTGACCTCGGGCAAGGGACGGGCAAGGATCGATCCCTGGGAGTTGGATGAGACGTTGGCCCAGAACTGCGGAGCGGAGAGCGGCCCCTTGGCAGAGGAGTTGCGCCTCGCCCTCTCACCCTTGGACGTGGAACGACACCGCCCCTTACTGGAGTTCCTGGAATGCTGGAGCGCTTACGGCAGCAGCAGCGTGCGCTTCTCGGAGCCTCTGCCTGCACGACTCACATGTAGATTGCTGGAGCCTTCCCTGGTCGCCGGACCGATATTCGACCGAATATCGAGCGCCCTGGTCATGAGCGGCACCCTGCACCCTCCGGAGATGTTCGCTGACATCCTTGGTCTGGCGGACAGGTGCGCCCTTCGTCGTTACCGTTCGCCCTTCCCGAGCGAGAATAGATTGGTTCTGGTCGCGGGCGACGTCAGCTCTCGCTTCCGACTGCGAGGCGAATCCATGTACGCCAACATCGCCCGGAAGCTCGTTCAAGCAAGCGAAGTGGTTCCAGGCAACCTCGCCGCCTTCTTTCCCTCCTACGACTTCATGAACGGCGTGGCGTTCCAGATGCGCAAGCTCGAATCTCCCAAGCGGATGGTGAGCGAGTCCAGGGAGCTGAGCAAGAACGAGCGGGACGCCATGGTCATGGACCTGAGGCGCGAGCGGGACGCCTTGCTGATGGCCACTCTGGGCGGGTCGTTCGCGGAAGGCATCGATTTCAGCGACAACCTGCTCTCGGCGGTGGTGGTGGTCGGGTTCCCGCTCGGTCCTCCCAACCTGGAAAGCGAAGCCCTGCGGGCGCGTCTGCAATCCAAGCACGGCCTGCAGAAGGCCATGCTCTACTCCCAGACCTACCCTGCCATCTCGAAGGTGCTCCAGGCGGCGGGAAGGGCCATCCGCAGCGAGAAGGATCGTGCTGCCATCCTGCTGCTGGACGACCGCTACCTCCTGCCCTCGGTCAAAAGCTCCTTTCCCGATGACTTTCGACCTCTGCCCGCGGAGGACCTGAGAGCGAGCTTGGGATCGTTCTTCTCTTCCGTCCCAAATGGGCACGCGCCAGCGCAATGAAGAATTTATCTAATCCGCAGGTGCTAGGGCTGGACGTGCACATAGTAAGGCGTGGAGCGGAAGCGGAGATAAGCCGCGGGACGTGGATGGGGCGCCAGGTCATGGTCAAGAGCCGGGTGCCCAAGGCCTACCGACACGTGGAGCTGGATTCTGCGCTCCGAGCCAGCCGAACGAAGAACGAGGCGCGACTGATCCAGGAGGCCAGGCGGCATGGGATACCCACCCCGGTCATCTACGACATCGATATGCAGAAGGCGGAGATCGTGATGGAGGAGATCATCGGTCCCAGGGTCAAGGATGCGCTCCTCTCAGCACCTCAGAAAGAGGCCGAGGACATCTGCGCTGAGATAGGCAGGCTCACGGCGCTGCTTCACAAGGCGGGCATGGTCCATGGCGACCTCACCACCTCCAACATGATCTTGCAGGGGCAGAAGATCTACTTCATCGATTTCTCTCTGGGCTCGAGGAACGCCGAGATCGAGGAGATGGGCGTGGACCTGCACCTGCTCAAGGAGGCGTTCCAGTCCGCGCATTCGGAGCGTTTCGAGCTGTTCCAGATGGTGCTCGGTTCCTACAGCAAGCATTTCGACCAGGCGAAGAAGGTGGTGGCCAAGATACGGGAGATCGAGGAGCGAGGTCGATACACATGAACGCGCTCAGATTGGTCACGTCCAACCCTGGCAAGCTGAAGGAGTTCCGCCATGCGCTCGAGCCTTTGGGGTTCAAGGTCGAGCACCTGCCCGAGGAGGTGGACGAGATCCAGGCGGACACGCTCGAGGAAGTTGTGCGAGAATGCATCCACGAGCTGGGGGGCAGAGGCGTGCGCAATTTCATCCTGGACGATTCCGGCCTGTTCGTCAGCGCGCTGCACGGGTTCCCGGGCGTCTATTCGTCCTACGCCTTCAAGACCCTGGGCAGCGAGGGCATCCTCAAGTTGCTGGAGAAGGAGAAGGACCGGAACGCCGCCTTCCGCTGCTGCATCGGCTGTTGCATCGAGGACTTGGACGATATCATCGTTTCAGAGGAGGCGACCGGCACGATTATCCATGAGAAGCGCGGCACCGGCGGCTTCGGCTTCGATCCGATATTCGTGCCGGAAGGCTACACTCTGACTTTCGCAGAGATGCCTTTGGAGAAGAAGAACGTCGTCTCGCACCGGGGCAAAGCGATTAAGAACTTCGCCGCCAATCTGATGGCCAGGACCGAGGGGATGCGCAGATGAAGCTTCGAGGAAGGAAGATCATGGTCACGGGCTGCGCGGGATTCATCGGCAGCCACATGGCCGAAGAGCTTTTGCGTAAGGACAACGAGGTCTTGGGTGTGGACAACCTCTCCGCTGGAAGAAGGTCCTTCCTGGCCGGCTGCGAGGAGTTCGAGGACTTCAGCTTCATCGAGGGCGACCTCCTGACGATGGACTTGAAGCCGGCATTGCACCGGGTGGAGCTGGTCTGCCACTTCGCCGCCAATCCGGACGTGCGCTTGGGCGCTTCCAACACCCGCATCCATTTCGAGCAGAACATCGAGGTCACCTATCGGTTGCTGGAGGGCTGCGCCGAGCACGACGTGAAGGACTTCATCTTCCCTTCCACCTCGACGGTGTACGGCGAGCCGACGGTCATCCCCACGCCGGAGGAATACGGTCCGCAGGTCCCGATATCGATCTACGGGGCATCCAAGCTGGCCTGCGAGGCACTCATCTCCAGCTACTGCCACACCTTCGACATGAGCTCGGTCCTCTACCGCTTCGCGAACGTGGTCGGGCCGAGGAGCACTCATAACGTCCTGCACGACTTCATCCGCAAGCTCCGGGAGCAGCCGAACTACCTCGAGATACTGGGGAAGAAGCCAGGCACCAACAAATCCTATGTGCATGTGTCCGATTGCGTGGACGCCATGGTGGTCGGGGCGGAGAAGGCGAGAGAGCAGGTGGAGATCTACAACATCGGCTCGCGCGATCAGTTGTCGGTGCTGAGGATCGCGGACATCGTGGTGGAGGAGATGGGCCTGGACGATGTCGATTACCACTGGACCGGCGGGGTCAAAGGAGGCCGGGGCTGGATCGGCGACGTCAAGGAGATGCTCCTGGCCGTGGATAAGCTGGCGGGCGTGGGCTGGAAACCGAAACTGGACAGCGAGCACGCCATCCGCCGGGCGGTGCGCGAGATCCTGGGCAAGAAAGTGAATTAGAACAAGTGCCAGGACGCCTGGGCATCGGTCACGTCAGCGGTCTTCAGCCAGGTAGAGCTCTCAAAGGACCAGGCGTCGGAGTAGTAGGCGTGGTGGGCGGGCTGGGAGAGCGACGGCATCCCGCCGCCGTACATGAAACCGGCCGGATCGACGACCATCCAGTACCCGAAGTCGTCATGGAGATAGCTGATGCGAAGAGTACTGGTCGACACATGATAGTAGGATTCGACCGATTCCCTGACCGCGTTCGTATGCAAAGGGTCCGCCGTCACGAAGACGGTGGCGAAGGCATGCCCATCGATCAAGTTGAAGCGCGCATTGCCGCCCAGTTGCCAGATGATGGAATCCATGAGGAGGGCGAAGTCCTCGCAATCCCCGGTCCGCAGCTGCAATGTTTCGTTCGGTGATTGCCAGTGGTCCCCGCCCACGTCCTTGGTGTAGTTGACGTTAGTCCGCACCCACTCGTAGGCATCGAGGACCTGCCAGATGCTGAAGTTCCCGCTGTTGTTGGCCCGGATGGCATCGGCGATGGGCTGGACGACGGTCTTGTTCACCAGACCGTTCACCTGGTTGTACAGGTCCCGGGGATTCTCCTTCACCGCGTAGCTGCGCCCTTCGGTGAAGTTCTTCACGTTCATGGTCTGGCTGACGCTCGCCACCTCTCCGCAATCGAACCAATGCGAACCGTCGAGGGTCGCCACCGCCAGGTCCATCCGGATCTGGTAGTTGTAAGAGCCCTCAGGCCAAGGACCGGCGAACGCCAGCAGACCAAGCTCCGCCTCATTGCCAGGCTCGATGAGGATGGCCGACTGACGTTCGAAGGTGCTGTCCGAGCCTTGATACCTCAATCCGAAGCCGTAGACGAAGATGCTGTGGATCCCGGTGTTATTCAGGCTCAACCTCAGCACTCCGCCATAGTACTCGTACACCTCGGTCATGAGCCATTCGATGGAGTAGGCGTAGGTCTGCCTGATGGAGGTCGATGGAGAGGGGGGCGTACCCGCGGGCCATTCGACGATCGGCGTCAGCGGCTCCACCAAATCCTCCTTTCTGAAGCCGGGGACCGTAGGCTCGTAGAAGACGGCGAACAGCGCGAGTGCCAGGAGCACGGCTACGACCGCCACCGCCAGGAACTTGCACAGCCGTTTCATCTGCAGGCCAATCACGCCGCCATGCTAGATTAATCCTTCCGCCTGCCCTTCCGGTTACGCTAATATACGCCCACGTGTCTTTCGGAACGCCGATGGGCGATGGGTCTGTGGGGTAGCTTGGTCCATCCTACGGGCTTTGGGAGCCTGAGACCCCGATTCAAATTCGGGCAGACCCACCACTCATCTTATCCAGCACTTATATTTTCCCCTGGAACTAGAAATGTTTTACCATCATGATCATGCCCAGTGTGCAATGTATTCGGATTGCTGGCTGATCCTCCTGACAGCTGCGATGACGGCCATTTCCGTGATGACGATAGTCGCACAATAGAGATTGACACGGACCTATGGCCAAGAGATCATTCCACCATTTTGTTCTCGTTTTGCATCAATCCACTGGGTGAAAGCCCGTGCCTTGTCCAGCCAAAGGACTATCTATTATGACTTGGAACTTGATGGGCGTGCGGTCAATCTCTCAATGTGGCCCAAGCGACGAATACATCTCAGATAAGAGTTCTAGTAGCCTTGAGACCAAGGAGTCGAGTATTCGTTCGTCCTCTTCGGTTAATGGGCCATAGCGTTCTAGACGCTTGGGTCGTAAATCGAAGATCGTCGTCCAAATTTCGGTCAGCGCACCGTTTACGCGTCTCATCGAGTACTCTTGCTGCGGTAGCAAACCATATTCATGCTTGATCGATCTTATCTCTTCGAGCATGATGGAAGCGTTATGCAGAATTGCAGTTTTCGTATCTTCTCTCACATCATGTATCACGGAATGAAGAATAGGTTCGACTTCCGCTGGATCGAATTGCAATTCTCTTCTGATATAGTCAAGATTCTTTTCCACGCAATGGAGATAGACGCCCAATACCCGGATATGGTTTTCGTTCATCGTATGCGACCTCACAGCTTTATGCGCCCAGTTATTTAGCCAAGTGTTCCAGTCAGGGAGGTATCTGTAATCAAGCCTCCTTTGGTGATTTTGGAACGTGCATGAGCCACATGATTAGACCGAATGCAACAATACTCAGGACCGCTGAATACAACAGCCCGACAATCGGTGAGAAGATCACCCAAAGAATGCCAACCACCGTACTTGAGATGAGGTCTCCGATTCCGTCGATGAATTGGAGAGCGCCATACCCTGTTCCACAGACCCCCTTTGGCAACAGCTCAGCGGCCAGGGCTCCCTCTGTGGTATCGGTGAAGGCGAGCTGGAGCCCCACGGCGACAAAAGCTAGTCCAATGAGCAGAATATTATTGGTCCACAATGACAGAATGAGACAGGCCAAGGCATTGAACAAATACCCCGCGCCCAAGAGCAAGGGTTTGTTAAATTTGTCTGCCAGTACTCCAACTGGAAAAGATACGAGCGCATAGGTTACATTCAGGAGAACATAGAGGCCTACTGCCGCAGAGGCGGCGGCCACCGCCCCTAAGGAAGGGGTCAAGATGTCAAGCGCCGCCAATATGAAGAGGGCGTTGGCGAAGTTACTAACTCCGAAAGCTGCCTGTGCTGCTAGGAGGTGTCTAAACCTCCTTGGCAGCGATTTGAGGCTCGTTCGGAAGCCCAGAGCTTTGGCCGAGATGGATCTTACTCTAACCTCTTTGATGAGGATTATGACGACAAGGACCGAGAGCGCGCCTGGGATGATTGCCACGAATATGGTGTTGCGAACCCCAAGGACTGGTAAAAGGAGGAATACCAGGATCGGACCGATGATCGCTCCCAACGAATCCATCGCCCTGTGCAGTCCAAAGGCCTTCCCGTAGTGCTTTGGCTCAACGGACTCCGAGAGGAGGGCGTCCCTAGGCGGACCTCGCAATCCTCTTCCCGCCCACGCTGACATCCTTAATACGGCCAGCTCAGCAACGCTGTGAATGAAGGCGATAGCGGGGAGCAGCACGGCTGTGGCCAAATAGCCGAAGACCATCCACGGCTTCCTTCGCTTTGTCTTATCACTAAAATATCCAGAGATCGGCTTCGTTACGCTGGATAGCCCATCCGAGAGCCCTTCGATTGTGCCCAGCACGGCGGCATCGGCACCCAACCCCCCCAATGCCGTTCCCAGAGTGATGAAGATGGGTAAGAGAGCGGTGACCATCTCATGACTGGCATCACTGAGTAAGCTGACCAGGCCGGTGCCGAGGACGTTCCTGTTCAACCAGTCCCGCTTCTTGCGCAATCTCATTGCTCAAGTCTCCCATTTGACGCCAGAAGCCATCAGTCTCATTCCTCCAGCTCCACAAGGATCTTCTTGAGAGACGCGCTAGCTTGGGACAGCCGAAATGCCTTCGTTCGTACTTCTTCAGCGGTCTTCTGCGTAATCGAGAGGCCTGAGGAGATGGCGGCCTCCGTCGCTGCCACAATTTCCCGGAGAATCTCTTCGTACTCTCTCTTCAGCCTGGTGACGCTCTTCGAGAGCCCGCAGGCCATGTCGTATCTGAACCTCCCAGCGTTCTTCTCCAGTTCTTCGTGGATCATCTTGAGAGCCTTCCCTTCCACAAGGCGTGCGAGCATTGGTCTGGGCAAAACCGCCTCGACCTCGCCGACGAATAGCATATCGTAGGGTATCAGTGGTCTTATGTCGAGGTCGAACCCACGCCTCTCCTCTATCGGCATCTCCATGGTTATGCTGGTGATTTCCAAATCAAAAGCGTCGGCGACGTTCTTCCTTACCCCGTCCAGGACCTCCAGGGCTTCAGTTCGGAATCTCTCCTTGACCGAACCGAATCTCTGGCTCACCATCTCTTGCTCCTGCTCCGCGAAGGGCGTAAGCAATTCGATGATCGTTTCCCTCACCGCTGTTGCGACTGCCTCAATGTACTCAGCGCGCCTCGACGACCTGTCGATTCCAGCGAGCTTCCCCTTGAGGTTCTCAGTCACTCTTCCTTTCTCGCCTTCGGTGAACCTGGCGAGGTCCTCCTCGAGAGCACTCAGGATCTCCTTCTCCTTCCCATCTATGAGGTAGGTGGCTTCCTTCATGCGTTGGGCAGATCTCTCGTTCTCAATCCTGAGTCGTGAGATCCTCTGCTCCAGGTCTGCCATCGGGCGTTCAACGATGCTATGCTCGACTTGGATGACCACCATCATGTCGGAAGCGATGTGAGAGAGTCGCGATGTGGCGTTGGCGATTATCGCGGCACCCTTTTCTTGAGCGAGGAACCTATCAAGATCCTCTTCAAACGCTTCGATTCCACTCCGGCGCACGAGAATGGAATCTCCCCTCATTCTTCCTTCAAGAGCGGATCTCGAGGAGAGGGGATAGATTTTCACTTCATCCGTTCTTAGTGCTTCAGCTACGACATCCGATGAGAAGTCAAGCGACTCCTGCCACTCCTCTTCTCGAACGTAGTCAATCTTGTTCAGGATGAAGAACGTCCTCGCTACCAGCGGGCGAACCATTCGGACGAACTCAAGTTCGTTCATGCCTATCGGCGGGTCCACGGTGAGAACGAAGATGGCCGCGTCCGCGCGCCCCACGAACTCCTGTGTGACCCTCGTATTCTCTTCGTAGGTTGAACCGGTCCCGGGCGTGTCGACGATGGTGACCCCGTCCTTCAGAAGATTGGAATTGAAGAAGACGTCCACTTCCGCGACGCCCTTGGAGTTGCCTGGGTTGCCCCTTTCCGTTATGAAGAGAGCAAGATCAGGGGACTCAATGGTCTGCTGGCGTCCATCGAGGAAAGAGACCACAGCCGTGGCCTTCTCGCCATACCTGACCTTCGTGACAATGCTGGTAAGGGGAACAACGCCTGATGGGAGCAGCTCAGCGCCGATGAGGGCATTCACGAACGTCGACTTCCCACGCTTGAAGCCACCCAACACTGCTAGGTTGAATCTTTCCTCAGCCAGGGCGGTCTGAGAGGCAGTGATCCTCCTTCCACTTCCCGGTTGGTCTACAGCCACTGACAAGTCAGACAGTCTTCGCGCTATCGACAATAGGTCTTCCTTCCGGATCTGGAAGTCCTTAAGCTTCTCCGTTGTGCTCATGTGCCGACCTGTTCTTGCTCCTTTGAGATCATTTGACTATCAGCACGGCATAGCCAGTGCTCCTTGACACCGCCGTCGAAACGCTCCCGAGGATCGCGCCCCTCGCGCCGGACAGTCCTCTGCTTCCCAAGACGATGAGATCGGGCTTGATCTCGTCAGCATACCGAACGATCTGTCCCGCTGGATGCCCCTTCCGGAGCACCACTTCCGCCTTGACGCCTTTCGCGAGCGCCAGTTTCATGCTCATGCCCAGCGCAAGTCTGGCATATTCCTCGCTTTGCTCGTTCTGTGCCTCGGCCATTAGGGTCGGGATATCGCTCAGCTCTGAGACGCTTATGAAGTCTATGCTCGCGCCCACCGCCTTCGCGATGTTCAGGGCCATCCTTACCGCCCTGATGCTCTGCGGTGATCCATCCACCGCCACCAGGATTCTCCGGATTTCGCCTTCTCCACTCGATTCCACTTGTCTCACGCTCCTTTAGGAGTATAGTATCTCTGGGCGATTATCGTTGGAACGATCGCCGTGAGGAGTACAGTCATCACCAGGATAGAGAACTGCGAAACGTCTATGATTCCGGTACTCAGCCCGAACTGCGCAGAGATCGTACCGAACGTGAGGCCAGTGCTCATCAGCAGCGTGGTGTACACCGCTTCCCTTCGGATGAACCTGCGAGTGACCGGCAGCACCCCCCCGAATTTGAATCCCACCTTCACCAGGAAGAGAACGAGCACTATCCCGATCCCTGAGGCGACGGCCGTGAGGGAGACATAGGTGCCAGCAGTGATGAAGAAGAACGACGTGAGGAAAGCAAGCGCGATGGTCCTCATCCTCACCAGGATCTCCCGGTTTTTGCTCATGAGCCTCGCGGTCAAGAGGCCGAGAATGTAGGCTGGCAGCACGGCATGGACGCCGGCTACCTCTGCGAGTGCTCCCAGGAGGACGACCACCAGCAATAGGGCTTTGATTTCCAATTCACCGCTCCTGCCCTTCGCTTTCTGGAAAAGCCACGCTAGCGCCCTCGGCACGATCACCGTGGCAAGCACGAGGGCTACAACAAGGACAATCATGTACCAATTCGGGGCTGTGAAAAGCATACTCAGGGCGATAGCGGTGCCGAGGTCGGTGATGAAGCAGGCAGAGAGTATCACCTTCCCAGTTGCCGTTCGGGCGATCTGCGTCTCCGTTAGGACCACATACACGACGGCAACCGAGGTGGTGGACAGAGCCACCCCTGTGATCAGGGATGCATCCCAGCTCCATCCCAGGACGTAGTAAGCGAACAGCAGAGCTCCGAGGAATGGCGCCAGGAAGGAAATCATGCCGATGCTGGTACTGGCTTTCCAAGTCTTCTTCAGAGCGTCAGGGTCTATCTCCGCCCCGGCGAGGAATGTCAGGACTATGCTTCCGAGGCCAGCCAGGAAGACCAACCATTCGTGGTCGCTCGCGGTCAGCCCGAAGAAGCTGCCGGCAATCATCCCCAGAACGATTTCGATGATTGCCACCGTCACCCCCAGACGTAGCGAGAACAGCGCGGATACTACGGTGATGGTCAGCACGAGCGCCAGAGTCCATGTGTCGATCATTGAGCGCACCTTCAAGTGCGGTGCGATTGCAGAACAGGAACCATCAGCTCGCACCGGGCGGTTGCAGGGTGGGCTCCATCACCAGTGCTCGCTGCAATGTGAAGACGATTTAAAGCCTTTTCGGTGAGTGAATGGGGCACTGCCATGGCCCAACAACCCTGGCTGTGGATCCGAGCTTCTTGGGGTTCCCAAAGCAAACGACATGCTCTTGCTTCACCTTCAAGAAAGGATCGCCTCATCGAGGTGGGAGCGGAATCACCATTTGACTGCGCTTGGCTCGGCCTTCTTCCTGAACAGGTATTTTCTCGTCAGTTCTTCGAAGTCCGGCAGTTCCCCGGGGCTTATGTCCATCGAGACTCCTCTCTTGGCGAGAAGTTCCTGAAGTCTTTTAGCCTCCGCCCTCTTCCCCGCGTAACTTATGAGGTTTGTCGTGAGATGGTTGAACTCCTCGAAGCTGTTGAAACTCTCAGCCACTTTCTCACTCCGAACGTCCATCAGCCTTTGAGTAAGCGCGCGCTTCTCGCTCCTAAATGAGTCCAGTCTATCCAGGAGGCCTTCCCACTGGGCTTGTTCCCTCCATGAGTCCCGAGCCTCAACAGCCTTCTTCACACCCTCCGCGTGACACCTGCTTGCCGCCTCTTCAATGCCGATGTGGAACCTCCTCGCCACCTGCCTAAGCTCTTTAAGCAGAGCGTCGTCTAGAATGACCGTGATTCTCCCACCTTCGCCGACCGAGTCACCGTTCATCGCTCTCTTTGCCTCTCCTCACTATCGCTGATTTCAGGTCTTCGACGATGATCTGCATGACATCCTTGTAATACTGAACGACGCTGCCATCCTCTCTGTATTTCATGAGCCTGGAGCGTTCCTCTTCAAGGTTTGCGAGAGCCTCCTCGATTTCGGTGGCAAGCCTGTCAACTTCCGCTTGAAGCCTCTGTAGCTCCTCTTTGGGACTCCTTCTGAACCTCGATTCCGGTTCCGTCGCCTGCCCGAGCAGGCTCCTTGCTCCTGATCGGAGAAGAGCATTTAGAGTGAGGTCGACTGGCTCTTCGTCCGCAAGCATTCGGTTGTGGATCGCGTTCGCTCGCGGCGGTACGTTGTAGCTTGTGGCGAGTCCACCCTTCCTCCAATCCAGCCGCATCCAGTACTGCTTGGGGAATCTCATTTAGTCTACATCCCGCTTTCGCTTCGCCCGATTGCCTGCCAAGTCACCGCTGTCACCAGTATGAATCGATGATCGATCGGACGTCCTTGTCCAAGTCGTTCAGCAACCTCTCGATGCGGCGTCTGAGCCGTTCGAGTTCTCTGTCGGGGTCGCCCCCCTCGGCGAGCGATCGGCGAGTCTCTTCCAGGCCTTCGACGATCTTCTTCTTGACATCCTCGACGATGGAGACCGTGGATTCACCAGCCTATCTGATGAATGCTCGGCGGCCCGCGAATCTGGCTCTTTCACCGAGCTGTTCCTGAATTCTGAGCAACTGGTTGTACTTCTCCACGCGTTCACCTCTGCAAGGCGCGCCGGTCTTGAGGTGCCCGGTGCCCATGGCCACCGTGAAGTCTGCTATGAATGTGTCCATCGTCTCGCCGCTCCTGTGCGACATCATCGCCCCCCAGCCGTTTTCTACGGCGAACCTGACCGCCTCTTTCGTCTCGCTAATGGTACCGATCTGGTTGGGTTTTATTAGGACCGCATTGGCAGCGTTCTCTCGCAGCCCCCTCCTGATCCTCTCGATGTTGGTAACGAACAGATCGTCCCCTACGATCTCCAGTCTGCTCCCGAGCGTCGCAGTCAGGCTTCTCCATCCTTCCCAGTCGTCTTCGGCCAGGCCGTCTTCAAGGACAATGAGAGGATATTTGTCCGCCAGCCGGTGATACATGTCAATCATCTCCTCAGAGTTCAGTTTTCTCATCTCTGTTCGCAGCTGATACTTTCCGTCCGAATAGAACCCGGTCGCAGCCGGATCGATGGCGACCCCTATATCCTTACCTGGCTGAAACCCCGCCTCCTCGATAGCGCCGAGTATGAACTGAAACGGTTCCTCGTTCGACTTGACCGCCGGCGCGAACCCGCCTTCGTCTCCGACGCAGGTCGCTAGATCTCTCCTTCTCAATGCGTCCTTGAGGGTCTGATATATCTCTGCTCCCCAGCGAAGGGATTCGCTGAAACTTGAGGCGCCGTACGGGACGATCATATATTCCTGGAAATCCGCTCCCTGCCAGTTGGCATGGACCCCTCCATTGAGCACGTTCATCATCGGGACTGGCAGAGTTACCGCCCCTGTTCCTCCCATATGCTCGAAGAGACTTCTGTCAGTAGCTGAAGCAGCGGCCCTCGCCACCGCGATCGAGACGGCGATGAGGCTGTTCGCGCCCAGCTTCTCCTTTCTCCTAGTTCCGTCGACCCGCACCATCGTTGCGTCCACGGTCTCCTGATCGAGCGCGTCTACACCAAACAACGCTCCAGCGAGAATGCTGTTGACGGCGTCGACGGCCGAAAGAACGCCCCTCCCCTTGAACCTGCTCCTGACCCCATCGCGGATCTCGACCGCCTCGTGACTGCCCTTGGATGCCCCGGAGGGCGCGGCTCCTCTGCCTGTCGCTCCGCCCCTGAGGCCAACATCGACTTCAATCGTTGGATTCCCTCTGGAATCCAGTATTTCTCGCGCTCGCACCGAGACTATCTGTGTTTCCGTGTCAACCCCCCCTGCCATCGCATGTCAACCTCACGGTCGCCGAAGGCGTTCTAGGATGATTATCTGCTCCGTGGACGCCACCATGGGGATGGTCTTCACAACTGTGTCTGGGTTGAGCGATATCGAGTCGATGCCAGCGCGCACCAGAAATTCCGTGAATTCGGGATACACGGACGGCGCCTGCCCACAAATCCCGACCGGTACGCCTTTCTTGTGAGCCGCGTCGATGAGCATCTTGATGGCGCGTTTGATGGCGTCGTAGCGTTCGTCGAAGTACCCCATCTTGCCCAGAATCTCGGAGTCCCGGTCCGCGCCCATGATCAGCTGCGTTAGGTCATTGGAGCCGATCGAGAAGCCGTCGCAGACGTCGCAGAACTCCTCGGCCATGAAGATGATGACCGGCACCTCGGCCATGAGGTAGAGCTTGAAGTCCGGTCCCCGGCGGAGGCCGATCTCGTCCATCATGCAGTTGATGTCCTTGACCTCCTGGATGGTGCGCACGAAGGGCAGCATGACCCAGATGTTCTTCAGGTTCATCTCCTCTCGGGCCTTCTTCACCGCCTGCAGCTCTAGCTTGAACGCTTCCCGGTATTGAGGCGAGACATAGCGAGAGCAGCCCCGCCATCCGATCATGGGGTTGGCCTCCTGCGGCTCGAACTTGTCGCCCCCGGGCATGTCGCGGTACTCGTTGGTCTTGAAGTCGCTCAATCTCAGGATGACGGGGCGAGGGAAGAACGCCTTGCCAACGATGCCGATGCCTTCGGCCAGCTTGTCCACGAGCTCCTGCAACCTGCCCTTCTCCATCATCGCTTGAGGGTGCTCGCCGATGAACGACGTGAACAAGAACTCGATGCGCATCAGTCCCACTCCAGAAACTGGGAGTTTGGAGTACTCTTCGGCCTTGTGCGGGATGCCCACATTGACCATGATCTTGGTCCCAGTGACGGGAACGCTTTGCGAAAAAACTAGCGCCGGTGCCTCGTCCTCCTTCTGCTCCGGCGCGCCTTCCATCACGATGCCGCGAGTACCATCAATCGTGACCATCATGCCGGTCTTGAGGATGCGCGTGGCTTCTCGGGCGCCGACGATGCACGGCATTCCGAGCTCACGGGCAACAATGGCCGCATGGCAGGTCATGCCTCCCTCGTCGGTCACGATGGCCGCGGCGCTGGTCATGGCCGGAACCATGTCCGGGGAGGTCATCACGGTCACAAGAATTTCGCCCTTCTTGACGACATCCAGGCTCTCCCCCTCATTATAGATTCTGATCTTGCCAGAGACCACTCCAGGACTGGCGGCCAGCCCTTTCAGGATGACCTTTTGCACTTTGCCTTTTTCGGGCTCCTTGCTCTTCTCCTTGCCCGCCATCGTCTTAACACGACCATTGAGAGTGGTCACAGGTCTTGCCTGGACCACATAGAGCTTGCCATCCTCCATGCACCACTCGACGTCCATTGGACCCCCATAATGGTCCTCGATCCTCGAACCGATCTTTGCCAGTTCGATTATCTTCTCATCTGGTAACTTCTGCTTGTTCGAATCATCATAAGAGAAGTCTATTCTCATGAGATCGTTTTCAGGTCCCATTGATAATTTCCATTTCTGGGTCGATACCTTTTTTTCTGAAATCTTATATGTATCTCTATCAACGAAGTAGGTGTCTGGCGTTACCTTCCCACTGACTATGGCCTCCCCTTGCCCGAAGCCCGCTTCGATCATCATTTGCTTAGAAGATGCAGTGGGATCTAGTGTGAACATGACCCCGGAGACTTCAGAGTCGATCATTTCTTGGACAACCACGGCCAATCTTACTCGATTGTGGTCGAAGCCTTTCGATATCCTATAGGCGATTGCCCTGGGCGTAAACAACGAGGACCAGCATCTTTTCACTTTCTCTAGGACGTTCATTTCGCCATTGATATTGAGATAGGTATCTTGCTGACCTGCGAAACTTGCTGTCGGTAAGTCTTCTGCAGTTGCACTTGACCTCACAGCGACCCTTGCTGTTTTATCATTTCGAGCCATTTGTTCGTATCTTTCTATTATTTCAAAGGCAAGGTCTTGGGGAATTTTCGATTCATCGAATAGACGCCTTAATTCGTTGGATGCTTCGGTCAATTGGGCATCCGAATCCATTCTCAGCTTCCCAGCCAGGCAATTTAGTCGTTCGATCAATGAGTTCTTTTCCAGGAAATGCGTAAATGCCTCTGTAGTGACCACGAATCCTTCTGGAACAGGGAAACCATTTTCAGTCATTTCGCCAAGATTTGCACCCTTACCGCCCACCAATGCAATATCTTCTTTTCTTAGTTCAGCAATATCGAGCAACCAAGTCCTTTCCATACTCCTCGTCGACAGTATATCACTCCCCGATGCTCATGGTACAAACGCCAGAAATGCATCGGGATGGGAGTCCTTTGTTAGCCTCCTTCCTTATTCCCCTGTCGACACTTGCCGCGACACGAGGGCCCACGATTTCACCTCCGACATTTGTGCGAGTTAGCAAGTAGAAGCTATCAGCCTGCACTTAGGCGGTTGGAGGTGAGCTTCATCACCAAATTCGAGAATCCGACATTGACCTAAATAAACTTATCGTTTGCTTCACTTCCAATCTAACCCGATACTTCTTCTAATAAGCTATAATGACGAATTCAAAGAGAACGATCTGGCCACTAAGGTCAAAGAGCAGATGGGCGATGATCTCAATTCAGCATTTTACTAAATTGATGGCGGCTCGGCGACGCGGCCGACTTCATGGTAAGAAAATTTGGCATGCGCTCCTAATTGACCTGGCTATACGTTCTAAAGAAAAGTTCATCTTCGACTCATCCTGGTGGTATCTCCAAGCTATTATGCTATCTAGGAACCATCATAGGTAGTGAGCGGGCATCGTGAGCGAGTACAAAGCAAAGGATTACATGGACTGCGGAATTAGGATGGTGGCGGAAGAAGAGCTAAGTTACGCAAATGTCGAACCCGTTCTTTGGACGCGGTACCACATATATGTTCTTAAATCCCCTGGGATAAAAAAAGACGGCTTCTATGAAATAGCGAACACTCATTGCCATTACGGCTTCGATAGCAGAAGAACGGCGGATAGAGCATGGGATGAATTGGTCGAACTGCTGGACGGATGCGAGGAAAGGCTGGGGTTTGTGAGCGATTTTGGAATGGATACCCTCGATCTGGGCGGCTGTGAAGGAAGAGTAATAAAATATATCGAAGGAGGAAAATTATGGGGTGTATTTCAGCCGAAAGCGGATCGGCCTACCTAGTTAGTTACAAACGAGAGGCCTATTTTGATTTGGATGAGGAAGGCGTGAACAACATAGCCAGCTCCCTCACATCACCGAACATGATCTCGAAGTCTTTCCTGTTCATCTTGTGCATAGTCTGGCAGTGCTGCATGAGCTGGCTCTTAACATCCTCCTCTGTGTCTCCTCTTGCGACATAACTGCAGTGTGGGCACTTCATGTCTATACGTTTTCCGCTCAAGGTTCGTATGGAAAAGCACGGTACATACCTTAGTCCTTTCCCAAAAAAAGGTGTAGGGCGTTTCCTAAGAAGCCAGTAATCCGTTTCGGTCATCTGTGAGCAGGCAGGATTTCGTCCTTAATTGCGAGTGGAGAATCGTCGTGCTGGATAGGTCCTTCTGTCGTGTTCGGGCAGACCCACCACTCATCTTATCCAGCACTTATATTTTCCCCCGGAATTAAAAATGTATTGCCATCAGGCTCATGCTCAGGGGCTCTCGGCTCACTCTCTGGAGGAAGAGTCCAATCGTTCTTCGCTTCTTCGTCGATTCAATCAAGACTCGCCCCATCATCGCATCAGACCTCGACGAACTCGATACTAAGTGGGATGCCTTTCCTTGCGTTAGATCGGGCGATCATCCCGGCCTCTACCCACGCAGCAGTAAGCACTCCTGAGAGAACCAAGCAGTTGGCGCTCATATCCGAAGCGATGAAGTCGCGGAAGATCTTGCTCTCTTTCTTGTCGGTGAGATCGGTAAGCGAGAGAGGACCCAGCCCCTCGATGAACTTCTCGGCCTTCTTGCAGGTGCTGGTCGTCTTGACGACGTAATTCCCGTCTTCCATCGACTGCACTTCGATCACCGATTTATTCTCGCACGGAAACATATTGACCCGAACTCTGGATGTCATGTCTGATCCCTGTATCCTATATGCTGTTCCTCTTGTCGCCAATCGACCAAACGGATTCCCATCTCTCCTCTGACCTTCTGATTAGGTAGCGTGGCAACTCGTAACCGCTGATCGGACCGGCCTCGACTTTCCACCTCGTCATCGTCTCGCTCTGCCCTTCTTCTTGCCTTGCCCACCGGACTCGACTTGAGTTCTCTCCGTCTCTTGTTGTAGAGATTCAGCGAATTCCAGCATGCGCTCGTCCCCTTTCCCGCTTATGATCTTGGCCAGATTGATCGCCTCTTGTATGTCCTCTTCCGGTACTCGCAAAGTCCTCGCCTTCTCCAGATGATGCCTGAGGCAAGGCTGGCAGTGTCCTGCCACCGACGCTGCTATCGCCGCGATCTCCTTGCTTCTCTCATCCATTCTAACCCTCTCCATTCTGCTGGGATGCCCCTCCAATTCTTTTCGAGAGCACTTTGCCATCTGGACCGTAATACCTTCTTCTTATCCAGAAGGCCGCGTTCACCAAGCTTATCAGAACTGGCACCTCCACGAGCGGCCCAATCACTGCAGCGAACGCCACCAGCGAGCCGATTCCAAATATGCCTATTGAAACCGCGATGGCTAATTCGAAGTTGTTGCTGGCCGCGGTGAAGCTCTGCGCCGTCGCATGAGGATAATCGAACTTCATCTTGATCGATAATCCAAAAGAAAGGAAGAACATGATTACGAAGTAGATGACCAGCGGAATGGCAACCCGTACGACATCAAATGGCTGGTTAAGGATGTATTCGCCCTTGAAGGCGAACATGACCACGATGGTGAAGAGCAATGCCAGTAGCGAGATTTTGCCTAGCTTGGGCATTAGGTTGTTATTGTACCAGTTCGCGCCCTTCCTCGGCAGAAGCAGGTATCTGGTCGCAACCCCCATGGCGAATGGGATTCCCAGATAGATGAGGACGCTCTGCGCCACCTCCCAGACACCAATGTCGATCTGGGTGCCCGAACCCGGGACTATCCAATCGGATGCCACTGCAATGAGGAAGTAGGCATAGAATGAATAGAGCACTATCTGGAACACGGAGTTGAGCGCGACCAGAATGGCCGCATATTCTGAATCTCCCTCCGCCAAAGTGTTCCACACGATCACCATGGCGATGCATCGGGCAATGCCCGTCAGAATGAGACCAATTCGGAAGAAGACGTTGTCCGGCAGGAAGATCCAGGCAAGGGAGAACATCAGGAGAGGACCGACGATGTAGTTCAGCGCCAGTGAGGTGCCGAACATCTTCTTGGCCTCGGGTTGCCTGGGTATCTCCTTGAGCTCCTCGTACTTGACCCTCGCTAACGGAGGCCACATCATCAATATGAGGCCGATGGCGATCGGGATGGACGTTGTGCCTACGCTAAGCTTGTTGAGCGCGTCCGCGATGCCGGGGATGGCGGCCCCCAATGCGATCCCCAGGAATATCGCTATGAATATCCAGAGGGTCAGAAACCTGTTCAAGAAGGAGAGCTTCTTGGAAGCCTGCTGCGCCTTCGGTTCATCTTCGCCAACCTTGGTCATGCTCAAGCCCGCCCCCGATCCTCCCGATGGAGAGTGATTTCAATTAATGTTGAAACGATAAGTAGATATAAATAAGTTCCTAGCCATCGTCAGCGTGGAATCCAGTTGACAACGTAGAGGCAGGAAATGAAGTCAGTCTTGTTCATATGCACTCACAATTCTGCTCGATCACAGATGGCTGAAGGTCTGGTCAACTCACTACACTCGAAGGTTCTACGCGCCAAGAGTGCTGGTACCAAGCCTAGCCAGGTGAACCCTCTCGCCATCCGGGCAATGGCCGAAATGGACATAGATATATCCAGCCAGAGGTCCAAAAGCCTCAGTGAGTTTGAAGGCCAGCGATTCGACTATGTTGTGATGGCCTGTTCGGATGCTGCTGAGACCTGCCCTTTCTTCCCAGGAGGCAGAGAGCAGATCCATCATAGCTTCGATGATCCGGCCTCCGTTGAAGGAACCGAGGAAGAGAAATTGCGAGCGTTCAGGAAGAGCAGGAATGAAATCAATAAGTGGATGGTTGATAACCTTGTATTGCCCAGGGCGTAGGGGATGCTAGGATGGCCACGAAGAGAGCGAAGAAGAAAGAGTGCTGCAAGGACATGTTGAGTTTGCCCGAGGAGATGGAGGTGGCCGTTCGTCAGCGGGGCGGTCTGGAGGGGTTGAAGAGTCATGTTCCTGATAGGAAGAGCCTCGCTTCGGAGGCCGAGCTCTTTCACGCACTCTCAGACCCCATTCGGCTCCAGATTATGCACGCCCTCTTCCTGACCGACCTCTGCCCTTGTCTTCTCAGAGAAATCACCGGGCTGTCCAACTCGAAGCTCTCCTATCATCTGAGCATCCTCGAGGAAGAGGGATTGATCGCCTCGTCGCCAAGAAAGAAATGGCGTATCTATATTTTGACTGAATCAGGGAAATCTTGGATCGAGACTCAAGCAAGTACATAGACAGAGCTGGCTGACAGTTGAAAGGTGGAAAATGGCGTTCCCGGCCATTTGTTTTCTAATCAGTAGATTTCCTTAGCCAGGGCCCTGAGGTTCTCCACTCCCTCCGGCGCATGGTCGAGCAGGGGCACCAAGAACAGAGGCACCTTGAACCTGGGGCCGATCTCCCGCAGGTACTTCATCTGCTGCTCTCTCCTGCTCTCGAAGAACGCATTGTGGCCGTACTCCTTGGGCAGGATATAGTTCACTCCTACCAGCGCGGTCTCGATACCCACCTGCTTCCTCAACTCCTGTGACGCCCGCCATGCTTCGATGATTGGTGTATATTCGGGATAGACGACGAAAACGAAGGTGCTCTTGTCCTTGGACTTCATCGTATCGATGACGCTCGCGTACTTGTTCCGCGTTTCATCGGAGGTCTTCTTGGCCAACGTGCCTAGGTCGATAAAACCCTTCCAATCAGAGGGTAGTTCGAGCAGCCTTAAGGTGTGGCCTGTGGGTGCGGTATCGAAGATCACGGCCTGGTATCCTTCCAGCTCGAAGTAGCTCATGAACTTCTCGAAGGCGGACATCTCCTCGGCGCAGGGAGAGTTGAGGTCCTCCTCGACCGACTTCTGGACCTCCTCCGGTTGGTCCTTCACC
>Ga0315295_10000688_pt1 | contig 29265 bp, 26 predicted proteins | sample YL17G14_0_MG_FD_204453 | JGI IMG/M metagenome (GOLD analysis project Ga0315295, IMG submission 204453) | Sediment microbial communities from Yellowstone Lake, YNP, Wyoming, USA - YL17G14_0 | ecosystem: Environmental > Aquatic > Freshwater > Lake > Sediment | place: USA: Wyoming | collected... | reverse complement strand
AAGTAATTCAGCAGCCTTCTGTTTATTGTATAGAGGTACAACTCCGTATTTAGCGACGCCTTCATCTGTATACCACTGGGAGGTTGCCGGGATAAAGCTATAAGCCGGCTCAGCAAAGCCGAGTAAAATTGCCTGACTAATCGTTTGCTTACTTATCGCCATCGACAGGGCTTGTCTCACCGTTTTATCCTTTAATCCCTCCCAACCGTTAGCCCGCTGGTTATAAGCCAGGAGCCAATAGCCAGAAGTGGGGATGGTATATACCTTAATATTTGGCATAGACCTGAACCTGTTTACCTCGGCTGGTTCAATTCCGCTTTCAGTTATGTCACCCGCTTCCAGAGCCGCCTGCATTGTGGTCGGGCTGTTGAAAAGTTTGATGATATACTGTCCAAAATATGGAGCGCCTATGTCTTTGCCCAGATAATAGTCAGGATTTTTCTCCACTACAAATCTATCATTCCGGACCCATTCTTTAAAGCGATACGGGCCGAGATTACCCGTATAAGTCAAGTTGTTAAACTCCGGTGCTTGTGTGAAGGCTTCAACGTTACCCTCATAATTCACGGCTATATACTTGGGGTAAGGTGTCAAGTTATAAATTGTGTAGATAAATTCGGGATAAACTGTCTGGCGAGTTATAGTGAAGGTCGTATCATTTACCACTTGTGGTGTAACTAAGACAGTTTTACCGTCCACCACTTCCTGCCAGTCGCCCTTGTAGGGATAGTTCAGCCAATCCGAGAACATAAGATTTTTTAAGGTATATACATAATCCTCAGCGGTAACCGGCGAGCCGTTGCTCCATTTGAGGTAATTTCTGATAGTTACCGTGTAAACCAGGCCGTCCTGTGATACCTCTATATCCTTAGCTAAACAGCGCAGTTGGAGATTCCACTGGTTATCGTAAGTGGCTAAGGAGTCTACCGTATGTCCTGCATAGCCGAAAGAACTTGCATCGGCTGCCAAAATCCAGTTTAATGTCTCAGCGTCACCTCCTGATTGTCCGTCAATAAAGTCATTAGTAACTATGGTGTCTTTGGCACAACCTGCCGTCAAGGTAATCAGTACCAGCGTTAGTGCTAAAAAGATTCCGAATTTTCTCATGTCTTTACCTTTCTCGATTTTAATGGCTTATTTCGACTATTGTCGGCTGTCTGTTTCATTTGCTGCTTTATTGTCTTGCCGGACTTGAAACGGTTAAGGTTCAGAAAACCTTTGTTTGACATAAAATGTTTATTCCCTAAATGAAGCTCGCCTTTAGTTGAAGGATGATTTCGTCAATGCTATCCGGAGCTTCTGAAGTAATACGCTTGATGGCTTCATCGACCTTCTGATATCTATGTGTGTCGTGAAGGTCGTCTAGTTTCTCATAATAGCCGGCTCTTCTTCCCAGCCTGAAATTTAGCCTTTCCTTGGTCGATAGGGTTAGGTATCTGTTTATTGTAGCCAGGCAGGCTGATTTTGCCTCCGGAAATTTACCTTCTACTTCAGGCAGGAGGTTCAATATATGGTCACTCTTGAGCTCGCTGGTAACGTCGAGTTTTTCAATAAGTTGGCCAATCTCTTCCACTACTTCATCTTCCGTTTGGACTTCAAAATCGCCAGCTTCAACCTTTGACCACAGAGGGATGCCCTGACGGATATGCAAGGTACGCAGCCTGATATAATCCGGGTCAATTTCGTTAAGAACATAAGCTGTGCCGATGATGTGGTCTGATGACATTTTCCTGCCCCCAAGTCCGGGCATCACGTATTCGCATAACGATATACCGGCTTGTTTCACCTTTTTGCCCCCGGCTATATGCTCTTCAGCTGTAACTCCTTTTTCTACGTAACTAAGCACCAGGTTAGAGCCACTTTCCATTCCGATATGCAATCGGGAGAGTCCGGCATCTTTAAGCTCTTGCAATTCCTCTAGTGATTTTTTAGAAGCAGTTTTTGAACGTGTGTAAGAGGTTGTCCGGCTCAGTTCCGGGAAATTTTGTTTCAGCGAGGAAACTATCTTGACTAAGTCGGGCGTTCTCATTATAAGCGTGTTGGCGTCCTGAAGAAAAGCAGATGTGCCACCTGCCCAAAGCCATAGAGCTACGTTGCAAATGCAGGCGTTATATTGATAGCTGTTGTAAATTGTTCCTGCCAAATTTCTGAGTTGATCACCATAGCCCATTTTCCAGGCGAGCTCTTTTATTTCATCGGCTATGGCTTTAGCAGATTCTATGTCCTTGACCACATCCTCAGCCGGTCTTAACTCGAACTTCTGTCCCTTGTAAACCGGACAGAATTGGCATCGGTTCCATGGGCAGTTTCTGGTGGCTCTTATCAGCAATGAATACGCTTCGCTGGGCGGCCTTATTGGGCCCAATTCAAAGGAATAGTCAGCTAATTTCTTCGCGTCAATGCCGTAATTCACGTTCATGACATTTATTTGAGTTTAATTTTAAGCTTTATGGGGCGTAATTTGCAATAATAGACTTGCCATCTATCGAAGTGCTAACATGTTTGGAAAGTAACGAAGTGGAAGTAAATACCTACAGTTTTGGATGAATAGTAGATATGGTTAATCCTGGCGATATTGAGGTAGTCTCTTTCGACGTCGAAGGTACGCTGGTAACGCCCGATTTTAGCTACGCTGTCTGGTTTGAAGCTATTCCTCAACGATATGCTGAGAAGAATGGCATTAATCTCGAGTTGGCCAGGGAAGCCGTTGAGGAGGAATATCGTAAGGTCGGTGACCAGAGACTGGAATGGTATGACGTCCGATATTGGTTCGACAGGCTCGGTTTGGGTACACCTGTCCCGGTAATGCAGAGATGTGAGAGTCAAGTATGCTATTATCCGGAAGTCAAAGAAGTGCTTGTGTCATTAAGCGAAAGGTACAAACTCGTTGTAGCCTCTGGGTCAACGAGAGATTTTCTGCGGCATCTTCTTCAAGACATCGAGCCTTATTTTTCGGAGATTTATTCCTCGATTACAGATTACAGGCAGTTGAAGACATCCGAGTTTTACTTAAAAATGTGTCAGGCAATGCGGGTTGAGCCTGAGCAGGTAGTTCATATTGGCGATAACTGGCAATTCGATTATGTCGCTCCGAGCGAAATGGGTATTCAAGCATTCTATCTTGATAGAAAACGGCAAACCAATCACCAAAACTCCGTGGCAAGCTTGCTGCAGTTGAAGGTTTGTTTGATAGATTGATTAAAGGTACTTCTTCCTGAAGACTGCTGACAGACAATAGAACAAACGCGGTCTGCCAAAATCAGTTATCACAGCCTCTTTATTTTAACTTTGGAAAGTAGTTTTACTACGTCCTCTCGACGGCAGAGCTCAGTGCCCGGTGTTAGTGCGGCCGCTGTTCCTGCGGCCACTGCCCAGCGACAGGCCTCGTCTATGCCGAGTCCCTCGTTTAGTTTTAAGACTAGCCCGGCAATAGTCGAGTCGCCAGCGCCTACCGTGCTACGGACCTCTGCCTGTGGTGGTATTGCCTTTAGAACCATTTCCCCGTTGGCGGCTATGAGTCCGTCTTTGCCGCGGGAGATTACTGCGACTTCGATGCCCCTATCGACTAGGGCTTTAAGCGCCTTAACAATTGCTGCTTCGCTTCTCAGATGTTTTCCGAGCAACTCTTCGGCTTCATGTACATTTGGTTTGATGACATTTGGTTTAGCCTTTATTCCCTCTTTTAGCCATTTATTATCCGAATCGAGCACAGTTTTTATACCGTTATTTTTAGCCGCCTCTATTAGTTGACGGTAGATATCAGCAGGTACTGCAGGAGGGACACTACCGGCGAAGATTAAAAAGTCAGGTTTAGGGCTGATATGTTTTACTTTCTGTACCAATTTTTGCAGTTCGTGTCTCATAATGTGCGGTCCAGGAGCATCTATTCTGGTTTGGTGGTGGGTTGCCAAATCAGTGATTATGAAGTTGCTCCTAATTTCACCCTTTATTGGAGTGAAGTCAAAGGGGACAGCCTGTTGTTGAAGAAGATGCTTTAATGTTTCGCCGTCAATGCCGCCGATAAAACCATAAGCAACCGTTTCGCCACCGAGCTCGTGAATGACTCTGGAAACGTTGATTCCTTTGCCACCGGGGTCTCGACGCAAGCTGGTCCAACGATTGGCTTCGTCCATAACTAGTTCCTCAACGGTAACTGTTCTATCTAGGCTCGGATTTAAAGTAACTGTTGCAATCATTAAACTCTTTCCACCTTCAGCAGATTGGTGCTGCCGGAAACGCCTATGGGTACGCCGCCAGTAATAACAATCAAATCACCGTCCTGAGCTAACCCAGTTCTTTTAGCTACGCTAGCTCCTCGGGCAAATAATGCGGTTATTTTTGAGGGCTCGGGAATTTGAAAGGCGCGTACTCCCCAAGATATTGACAACTGTCTCCGTGTTTCATTACTTGGAGTTATGGCAAGAATCGGTACCCCGGGGCGATACTTAGCGACACGTCGCGCAGTGCTTCCTGATGAAGTGAAGGCAATGATGGCTGCGGCACCCAGTTGATGTGCAGCGTGGCAGGCAGCGTAACTGATGGCATCGTCTGTTTGAGGTTGAAGGTCTTTACCTTTATTGAACAGAATGTCTGCGTAGGGTAATGACGCCTCTGCTTCAAGAGCAATCTGCGCCATCATAGATACAGTTTCTATCGGATAGTTACCGATAGCGGTTTCTTCTGACAGCATTAAGGCGTCGGCACCATCAAAGATGGCGTTTGCCACATCTGAAACCTCAGCGCGGGTAGGACGCAGTGCATGAACCATCGACTCCAGCATTTGAGTGGCTACAATGACGGGCTTACCCAGGCGGTTGCACTTCTGGATTATTTCCTTCTGAACTATGGGCACACGTTGTATGGGAATCTCTATGCCGAGGTCGCCACGGGCAACCATAGCGCCATCAGCGGCCTCCAGTATTTCATCGAGATTATCCAAAGCTTCGCGCCTCTCGATTTTTGCAATGAGCGCCGGGGCCTTTTTCTTTTTCTGGATGAAGTTCCTCACCTTAAGTACGTCGTTAGCTTCTCTAATGAAAGACAAGGCCACTAAGTCTACATTATGTTTTAAACCAAAAAGGAGGTGCGCCCAATCTTCTTCAGTGATTGTGGAAGCGTCCCAGGTCATGCCCGGAATATTGACACCCTTATCCTGACCCAGAGTGCCGCCCGTTATTACTTGGCAGTTGACCTCCATATTTCCAGTAGATGTTACTTTTAGCTCTATGGCACCATCATCGAGGAATATCATGTCGCCGGGCTTTACAAGGCTTGGCAGTTCCGGCAAACCTACAGATACTCTATGTTCATCTCCCAAAATTTCTCTCGTGGTCAGTATGAAATCAGCGTCTGCTTTAAGTCCAGTGGTGCCCCCTTTTAGCTTCCCGGTTCTGTTTTTCGGTCCGGGCAGGTCCTGCATTATGGCTAGCGGCAGGTTAGCTTGTTTTGCTGCTTGTCGGAGGGTTTTAATATAGCTAGTATGTTCCTTATGAGTTCCATGTGAGAAGTTAATTCTGGCGACATCCATACCGGTTTTAAGTAGCTTTTTTATTACTGAAGCTGAGCTGGTGCTCGGACCTATAGTGCAGACTATTTTTGTCCTGCGATATGGGGTTGTAATGGATAAAGGCATTCTGTTTACCTTAATAATTTACGTACCAATTTTCCGGGATGGTAGCCAATTCATCAGCTTTAATGCCAAGTTTACGATACCAGGGTACTGCGTGTTTTGCGGCTATATCCGCTAGTTCTTTTAACCTATCAACCACAGTTGTTGACAGGAATTTCAGGCGGTCCTTTTTGTCCGTAAAATGTACAATTTCTTGCCAGATAGCCCGACCGCCGAGGAATCCCGAAGCACCTGCGCTGCAGGCAATTTCCACTTCTTTTCGAAATGTTTCGTATTCAACGCCAGCGCTTAGGATAACCCAGGGTACCGGTGAAGCCTCGTCCAACTGTCGACAATATTGAAGAAGTTTTGCCCCGTTCGCTTCATATTTCAGGTCGGCAGGGAATTCTGACTTAAGTACGTCAATCGGTAAAGAGGCGATTTGGCGGGCAGTTTCAATTACCAAGCCTGGTTTCCGAGCCGCTAATTTAGATATTTCCTCATTCTCACCCTTGATAGGATAGGTCTGGGTCTCAACCAGGAAAGGAACGTCATATTTCAGGCATTCTTCTGCAACCAACTGTATTGTTTTTAACTGTTTATTGGCTACCTCGTTCAGATCGGGTCGATAATAGACCAGAAGTTTAACTGCTGAGGCACCCATGCGTCTAATTTTTTCCACACTCCAGTTATTGAGCAAGGCGGTTATTCGCCCCAGTTGAGTGCTTTCGTAGCCGGTAGCTTCGATGCTGACCAGCAATCCGGTGTGCCCGGGGAGGACTCCTCTAGAGATGCACTGGGCAGCGCCATAATTAGGGTCTAATAAGACAGCACTACTATAGGGGGCCAAAGCAGCGCATAATTCCAGCTTATATTCAACAAGTTCCTGATAATCAACTTCGTCATCAAGTTGTTCCTTTTCAATCATAGCCTTGAGAGAACCTCTGTGGTCCATGGCGCACATTATAAAGATTCCCTCAGGCGTAGAGATCTGCTGTAAGCCCCTGATTTTGCCAATGCCCAGTTCAGCCATTCTGTTCTATTCCAATATGTGACTTCCCGATATAAGAATATACCCTTTTACTTTATGCATAGCAAGTTTAATTAGGATAGAGTTTATACGAAGTTGAACGAAGTTCGGATATCTCTGAGTCTTGCGTAGATTCAACGAATCGGGCATAATTACGTCCAGATTGCGTTTGGCAGGAGAGGAAAACATGGGAAAGAAAGAACCCAGGCCTTTACCCCATGAATTGGAGAGAATGCCTTCCAAAGAGAGACAAAAACATTTGGAAGAGAGGATGAGGGAAATAATAGCTTATGCTTATGAAAAGGCGCCAGCGGTGAAGGAGCGGTTCGACAATGCTGGAGTGAAACCCGCCGATATTCGCACTATTAAGGATTTGGAAAAGATACCGATGGTAAGGAAGGATGACCTGATTGCTCTGCAAAAGGCAGATCCTCCGTTTGGTGGCTATCTTGCCGTGCCATTAGACAATCTGGAAAGGATATATCAATCACCAGGCCCTATCTACGACCCGCAACGAAAGAGAGGTTTTGGCATGGGTGGTGGTATGGGACCGGACTTTGGCAAGGGACAGATAGTGATAAACACGTGGTCATATCATGTAACGCCTGCTGGTCTTGGAGTTGACCAGTTGCTTAGGAGTATGGGGTTTACCGTGGTTCCCATGGGTACTGGGAATACCGAGCTTCAAGTGCAGGTTATGCACGACCTCAAAGTGCATGGTTTCGTTGGCACTCCCAGCTTTCTGAAGATAATTATCGATAAAGCTGAGGACATGGGCTACAATTTTAAGAGGGACTTTAACTTAAAGTGGGCTATGGTTGGTGGCGAGATGGGTGGCGAGGTGCTACGTAAGTTGTTCCAGGAGAAATATGGTATTTTATGTATGGGCGGAGATACTTATGCTACGGCTGACGTAGGCACCGTGGCTACGGGGTGCGACAAGCAGTCTGGGATGCACATAACTGCGGATGCTATAGTTGAGATAGTAGACCCAGCGACGGGAAAGCAGCTTGAGCCTGGTGAGATTGGCGAGATAGTAGTCACGCCCTTCGACGAAGTTTATCCCTTGATACGGTTTGGAACTGGTGACTTATCGATGATGGTGGACGAGCCGTGTGAGTGTGGCAGAACAACCCCCCGGTTACCGAAGATTATGGGAAGGTCTGGTGAGGCTGTGAGGGTGAGGGGGATGTTTGTTCATCCCAAGCAGACGGATGAAACGATTGCTAGATTTCCTGAGATTCGGCGTTATCAGCTTGTAGTGACTCGTCCCCAGAACAGGGATGAGATGGTTCTCAAGGTTGAGCTTGCTGATGACGCTGTTGATAAGGAAAAGCTGAAGACCGCTCTTGATAAGAGCTTTCGGGATACATGTAAAGTCAGGTTCGATCGCGTGGAGTTTGTTGCCAAAGGCTTTATTCCTGAAGATGCCAAACATATTGTAGATGAGAGGACATATTAGGGGAACTGCAATTTATTAAACTTATTTTCATCAGTTAAGGAGATATTAGCCATGAAAGATAAAAAATCCTTGCCTCCGTTTGAGGCAATGGAGAAAATGTCATGTGGGGAGAGGCAGAAGGTTTTAGATGAACAGCTGAAGTGGCTGGTTGCTTATGCTTATGAAAAAGCTCCGGCAACCAAAGAAAGGTTTGATAAGGCAGGTATCGTGCCATCAAGAGTGTCCGGTATTAAGGATCTAGAAAATTTGCCTTTGCTGAGAAAAGATACGTTGGTAGATTTATACAAAGCTAATCCTCCTCTTGGCGGATTGGTTACTGTGCCTATTACTGAGTTGGAAAGGGTTTATGTTTCCCCCGGGCCCATTTATGACCCGCATCATTCAAGTGAGACTTTCTGGCAGAGGCATGTCTACGTGGGTAAATCTGTGGGATTTAGACAGGGAGACATTGTAATCAACAGCTGGATGTATAACCTTGTTCCGGCTGGGCTGATGATTGATGAGACATTAAGGCGGGCTGGAGTCACGGTTATTCCTATGGGCGTGGGCAATACCGAGCTCCAAGTCCAGGTTATGCATCAGCTTAAAGTTACCGGATTTATTGGCACCACGAGCTTCTTTATGAATGTTATCAACAAGGCTGAGGAGATGGGCTTTGATATACGCAAAGATTTTAATCTCAGGTTAGCTGTCGTAGGCGGTGAGATGGGTGGTGGCCCAATCAGAAAGATGGTTGAAGAAAAGTATGGTATTGCCACCGGGGATATGTATGCGACAGCTGATGTTGGCCTAATAGCCTTTGAGTGCAGTGCTAAGAATGGCATGCACATTGCCGAGGGTGTAATACTGGAGATGATTAGTTACGAGACTGGAAAGCAGGTTGAGCCTGGAGAGGTCGGCGAAATAGTGATCACTCCGATTGATGAGACATATCCATTGATTCGCTTCGGCACGGGAGACCTTGCCGGTTTGATTGATGAGCCTTGCCCTTGTGGTCGGACTTCTTTTCGGATAACACGCCTTTTGGGCAGGGTCGGTGATGCCGTTAGAACCAGAGGCATGTTTATTCATCCAAGGCAGCTTGAGCCAGCAATGGCGAAGTTCCCACAGGTTGCCCAGTATCAGGCGGTGGTGACTAGACCCGGCCATCGGGACGAGTTGACGCTCAAAGTTGAGCTTAAGACCGAAGATGGAATTGATAAGGAGAAACTGTCAAACGATTTAAACCAGATGGTGAGCCAGGCATTAAGAATTAAAGTTGACCGGGTTGAATTTGTAGCCAAAGGGGTGATTCCCGAATGGCACAAGCTGATAGTTGACGAGCGAGTATATTAGGCTAAGCTTACTCTCCTCTTAACCCTCAATCCGGGGGTAAACATCTTCTGTATTGTCTCGAGGTTTGATCCCGGACAACAAATATTCGATACTTTCCGGCCGTATTCGTCTTTCTTGACTTCAAATTGTGGTAAAATAAGGCACGATTTTGTCTATTGGGTGATATAGAAATGTCCATGCCGTTAGTAAGTGAGGAAAAGAAGTCAAATTTGAACTCGATTGCTTGTGGTAAGCTGACCTGGATTTACATTGAGAAGCCGACCAAGCAGGATGTGGATTATTTGGCTCAGAACTTCAACTTTCATATACTCAATCTAGACGACGTTTTGAGCCGGGTTCAACGTCCCAAAATCGATGAGTATCCAGACCACCTTTTTATCGTGCTTCATTTTCCTGTATACAACAAGGAGAATCGGGTGACCACACCCAGTGAGGTGGATATATTCATCGGCGAGACTTATGTGGTTACCATCCATAAGTCGGGTGATTTGAAGCCGTTGGCTAAATTTTTCAATGAGTGCCATGTTGACGAGGGGATATGTAACGCCTATATGAGCCGCAGTTCGGGCTTTCTCCTCTACCATATATTGGATAGGTTAGTTAATTATTGTTTCCCGATTCTTGACAAGATTGTAGACAATGCTGAGAAGTTGGAAGACCTCATTTTTGCCAGGCCGGTTCCAGAGACGGTACATGAAATCATGATGATCCGACGTGACCTCATCTCGTTCCGTCGAATTATTCACCCTCAAATCAGCGTGGTTGAGGCACTGGAGCGAGAGGAGTATCCTTTCTTCAAAGAGGACCAGGACATATATTTTGGCGATATTGCCGACCATATCCGCAAGATTTGGGATGGTCTGGAAGACTGTAAGGAGGTAGTGGACGGGTTAGCAGATACCAGTAATTGGCTGACCTCACATCGGATCCAGGAGGTAATGCGGGTGCTGACCATTGTCATGGCGATTATGACGCCGCCTATGCTACTTGCCAGCATCTATGGTATGAATATACATTTACCTGGCGGGCTATCGACTGCGACAGAGATCAGTTTTTGGACTTTTTGGATAATACTAATAATCATGTTAGGTATTGCCGCGGCTATGCTCTGGTTCTTCCGTCGTAGACATTGGATTTAGGGTTGGCTTGGGTGCAAAGGCTTTCACAATGACCGTCTCTCATAGATTCGTAGTGGTAGCGGCTCTCTTTGTCACCTGCCTCATTACGTCCAATATCATAATTGCCAAACAGATAAGCATTGGCATTATAGTTCTACCGGCAGCGATAATAATTTTTCCTCTGAGCTATATCATCGGTGATGTTCTTACCGAGGTCTACGGTTACCAGCAAGCACGTCGTGTAATCTGGCTTGGCTTTTTATGTAATTTAATCGCGGTACTGGCTATCTGGATAGGCAAGATACTACCTCCGGCGCCGTTTTTCGAGGCGCAGAATGCTTATAACCGTATTCTAGGCAGCACTCCTCGCTTCTTATTAGCCTCTTTTGCCGCTTATCTCGCCGGTGAGTTTACCAATTCAGTTGTAATGGCCAAGATGAAAATAATGACCAAAGGCCGATGGCTGTGGACGCGGACTATAGGCTCCACTTTAGTAGGGCAGGGCGTCGATACTGTGGTTGTCCTGGCAATAGCCTTTGTAGGCGTGCTGCCATTTTCGGTGCTGGGCATCATGATGTTTTTCCATTGGCTGGTAAAATGCGTCTATGAAGCTGTAGCTACCCCATTGACCTATGTGGTCGTCGGTTATTTAAAGCGAAAAGAAGGTATTGATGTCTATGATTATGGGGTAGATTTTAATCCCCTAAGGGTCGTTTAAGGGCTGTGACCGGGATAGGCTGTGGAAATAAAGTTCATCGTCGATAATAATGTTGGCAAACTGGCGAAGTGGTTGAGGATAATGGGCTACGATGCCTTGCTTTTATCTGGAGAGGATGATGGTAGAATGGTTAAAGTCGCTCTAGCGCAAAATAGGGTGATTTTGACTAAGGATACACAGATAATGAGGCGGCGGCTGGTAACCAGCGGCAGGCTCAAGGCAATTCTCATTGAGGATGATGATGTCGAGGCTCAACTGCATCAGGTTGTTGAAGCTCTAAACCTGGACTATCATTTCAGGCCGTTTTCCATCTGTCCCGAATGTAATCAATGCCTGATAGAGAAGGATAAGGACGCGGTACGTGAGTTAGTCCCACCATATGTTTTTAAAACCCAGAGATTGTATATGGAATGTCCTTCGTGTCATCGTCTATACTGGCGTGGCACACATTGGCAGGCTATGAGCCGGGAACTGGAGAAGCTGGCAGGGGAACAGTGATTTTGATAGAAGGTGGCTCTAAGTTATGAAGGTTGTTACTGCGGAGCAGATGCGGGAGATAGACCGCGTGGCTGCTAGCGCCGGTTTGACCACCGAGATATTGATGGAGAACGCCGGGCGTGCTGTAGCCGAGGAGACTAAAAAGCTTGTCGGCGGTGTTGTTGGCAAGCACATTTTGGTAATAGTCGGCCCGGGTAATAACGGAGGTGATGGGCTGGTAGCCGGCCGCCAGCTTGGTGATTCGGGCGCTGAGGTTAGTATTTACCTGTGCGCTCAGCGTCCGGAGGGTGATAAGAACCTGGCGTTAGCTCAGCAGCACGGCATAATAACTATTCAGGCTGACCAGGACCGGGATTTTTCTAGATTTGAAAGCCTTTTAAGTTCCTCCGATGTGGTAATCGACGCCATCTTCGGCACGGGCAGAAGTCGAGCACTTGATGGTGTATTTAACGAAGTACTGTCCAGGGTGATAACGGCTAAAAAGAAAACCCCGAAGCTTTTCGTAATCGCCGTGGATATGCCTTCCGGACTTGATTCTGATACCGGAGTTGTTGACCCAAGCTGTCCCTATGTTGATGCCACTATTACACTTGGTTATCCCAAGCCAGGGTTATTCAACTTTCCCGGTGCGGAAAGGGCCGGTAAGGTTATCATAGCTGATATTGGTCTGCCATCGAATATGGGAGAGAATATACCGACTGAGCTGATAACTGAAGATTGGGTCAAATCAGTATTGCCTGCCCGTACTGACGGTGCCAATAAAGGGAGCTTTGGTAAAGTACTGGTAGTAGCCGGCTCAATCAATTATATTGGGGCTGCTTATCTAGCCTGCATGGGAGCAGCCCGAGTTGGAGCTGGTCTGGTGACGTTGTCTACGGCTTCGAGCCTGCAGCCGATTCTAGCGGCAAAAATGGCTGAAGTGACGTATGCCCCTCTGCCGGAATCTGAAGCCGGGGTGATTGCCACTAAGGCAGCATCTGTTCTGAAACAATGGTTGCCCGGCTATGAAGTTCTGCTCATGGGCTGCGGACTAGGACAAAAGACTGCGGTTGCTGAATTCGTAAAGGCCGTTCTGTTTAATTTAGTCCAGGGCTCGTCGCCAGCCTTGGTGCTTGATGCTGACGCTTTGAATACTTTAGCGCAGATACCAGATTGGTGGCAGAAGCTAAGTCAGGATGCTATACTTACGCCACATCCGGGCGAAATGGCACGACTGGCCGGAGTTTCGGTAGAGGAAGTACAGCGCCAGCGTCTGGATATTGCCCGGAAAAGCGCTGTTGAGTGGCGAAAGGTGGTCGTGCTTAAGGGGGCATATACTGTTGTGGCGGCATCTGATGGCCGGGCTAGAATCAGCCAGGTAGATAACCCTGGATTGGCTTCAGCGGGCACTGGCGATGTGCTTACTGGTGTGATTGCTGGATTGGTGGCTCAAGGACTGTCCCTTTTCGATGCCGCAGCCTGCGGTGTCTATCTTCATGGACAGGCAGGAGAAATGGTAAGGCGAGAGCTGGGTGAGGCAGGGATGTTGGCGGGTGACCTTTTGCCAGCTTTACCTAAGGTGATAATGGGGCTGAAACAAAGAGAAATATCTTAAGATTCGGTGAGTCTCATGCTGTTAACTGTTGATATCGGCAATACTAATATAACTATTGGCGTCTTTGATGGTAGTAAAATGAAGGCAACATGGAGAGTGGCTACCGGTGTTCATCGTATGCCGGACGAATATGCCAGCTTAATACTACATCTTTTCGAGCATGAAGGTATTGCTACCTCCCAAATTACAGATGCGATATTATGCAGTGTTGTCCCACCACTAACGGGTGTTTTTGAGGAAATGTGCCGACACTATCTAAAGATTTCTCCTCTATTGGTGGAAGCTGGTGTTAAGACAGGAGTGCGAATCTCTATGGATAACCCAAGGGAAGTTGGTGCCGACCGTATAGTGAATGCGGTAGCCGCTCATCAGCTATATGGCGGCGCGGTTATCGTCATTGACCTTGGTACCGCTACTACTTTCGATGCCGTGTCTGAAGAAGGAGATTACCTCGGTGGGGCTATTGCACCGGGAATTGCTATCGCCACGGAAGCTTTGTTTGCTCGGACTGCTGTGCTGCCCCGGGTGGAATTGACTCATCCCAAGAGGGCTATTGGTAGGAATACCGTGGCGGCTATGCAATCTGGCATAGTCTTTGGTTATGCCGGGCTGATTGAAGGTATAGTGACCAGGATTAAACAGGAGCTGGGAGGCAAGGCAAAGGTGGTCGCTACAGGTGGCTATGCTGAGCTTCTGGCTCGGGAAACACCGGCAATAGAGGAAGTCAATCCTGATTTGACACTCATTGGCTTGCGTCTGATTTACGAGATGAACAAAACCAAGGATTAAGATATGGGACTGAAAGATAAGACTGTAGTGTTGGGTGTAACCGGCAGCATCGCTGCTTATAAAGCTGTTGAGTTGGCTAGCCAGTTAACGCAGGCGGGGGCTAGAGTTGAGGTTATTATGACCGAAGCCGCCACCGAGTTTATAGCACCGCTGACTTTCCGCAACATTACTGGCAAACCTGTGGTTATCAAGATGTTTGAGCTGGCTTCTGAATACAGCGTGGAGCACGTGGCTCTGGCTGAGGCTGCTGATGTGGTGGTTATAGCGCCAGCTACAGCGGACATTATTGCCAGGATAGCCGTTGGCATTGCTGATGATATGCTGTGCTGTACGGTACTGGCGACAAAAGCACCCATAATCGTGGCTCCAGCAATGCATGCGGCTATGTATGACAACCAGGTAACTCAGGATAATCTGGCTAAGCTAAAGGCTCACGGCTTCATCATCGTCGGTCCTGATTATGGTCGGCTTGCCTCAGGCGGAATAGGCCTGGGGCGCCTTGTTGATGTGAACGAGATTTTGGGCACTATTTGTCAGGTTTTGGGTAGAACCCGTGACCTGGCTGGCAGGCGGATTGTAGTTACTGCCGGCGGTACTCAGGAGCCGGTTGACCCGGTCCGATGCTTGACCAATCGCTCTTCCGGCAAGATGGGTTATGCGCTGGCTGAAGCCGCTAGGGACCGCGGCGCTAAAGTAGTCCTGGTAAGTGCCCCCACTGCTCTTCCAAGACCGGGTGGCATAGATGTGGTGAATGTTGGCACGGCTCAGGAGATGTATGAGGCGGTGAAGAAGGCTGTGGCTAAAGCTGATGCCCTGATAATGGCAGCGGCGGTAGCTGATTACCGGCCCAAGAAGGTCTCCAAGAGCAAGATTAAGCGGGAGCGAGCTTCCAGTTTGACGCTGGAACTGGAGAGGACGCCGGATATCCTTACAGAGGTGAAAGGCAAATTCCTCCGCGTTGGCTTTGCTGCTGAAAGCGAAAATCTAGTGGCTAACGCCAAGGGGAAGCTTGACAAGAAACGACTTGACCTTATCGTTGCCAATGACATCACAGCTGAAGGTAGCGGTATTGGCGCAGATACCAACCAGGTGGTGATAATCGACCGTAAGGACAAAGTTGAGAAATTGCCACTTTTACCCAAGCGGGAAGTGGCGGACAGGATTCTGGACAGAATAGTCGAGTTTTTAACTAAAAAGCAGTAATGTAAGGCTTAAATTTTATTGAGATTATTCCACCAATGAAGAAATATTACCTTGGTAAAGCGTGAGGAGAAGAAATGTCACGAGAGTTCACTGGAGTTATTGAAAAAAGGGGAGATTGGTATGTTGGCTATGTAGAGGAGCTCCCGGGGGTTAACACCCAAGGGCGAACCCTGAAGGAAGTGAGGGAAAATCTGAGGGAAGCTACACAATTGATTATTGAAGCTAACAGGGAGCTTGCGGAAAATGTAGGGACAGGTCTTTAGACCTGTCCCTACTTAGATAAGATTGATTAGTAGTGCGGTAGTTTGAGGCTGGTGTGGTGGGCGACCCTGAGGGGTCGCATTTTAACAATAGGTTGTCACTCTGAGCGGAGCGAAGAGTCTGTGATAGATTCTTCGGTCGCTCCGCTCCCTCAGAATGACAGAGGGGGGAGGGCTCAGGATGACAAGAGAATGAGTTACCTAATAGTCGTTCATCCAAGTTAAAGCATGGGAGAAATATTAACTTATGACTGAGATTCCAAAGGCTTATGAGCCGGGTCAGGTTGAGCAGAAGTGGTATCGCTTCTGGATGGAGCAGGGCTATTTCACTCCCAAAATAGACCGCAGAAAGAAGCCCTTTGTCATCATCATGCCGCCCCCCAATGTTACTGGCGAGCTTCATCTGGGGCATGCGCTGACGGCTACGCTGGAAGACATAATGATAAGGTGGCATCGGATGAAGGGTGAGCCTGCTCTGTGGCTGCCTGGAGTTGACCACGCCGGCATTGCTACCCAGGTGGTGGTAGAACAGAAGCTGGCTGAGGAGGGACTGGACCGGCATAAGCTGGGCAGGGAGAAGTTCATCGAGCGCGTCTGGGAGTGGGTGAAGAAGTCACGGCAATCAATTACATATCAGCATCAAAGACTGGGGGCTTCCTGTGACTGGACTAGGGAGCGGTTTACCCTCGATGAGGGGCCCAGCCGGGCGGTACGGACGGCCTTTGTCCGTCTGTATAATAAAGGGCTGATTTATCGAGGCGAGCGGATTATAAACTGGTGTCCTCGCTGCCAGACCGCCATTTCTGATTTGGAGGTTCAGCACAAAGATATAACCGGCAATCTATATTATCTTCGCTATCCTCTGGCTGATGGTGAAGGCTACGTTACCGTGGCGACTACCAGACCAGAGACTTACCTCGGCGATACTGCCGTAGCAGTGAACCCCGATGACCAGCGGTTCAAGGCTCTGGTAGGCAAAAAGGTTGTCCTGCCCGTTATTGGACGGGTGATTACTGTTATCGCTGACAGCGCTGTAGACCCTTCGTTTGGCACCGGTGCGGTCAAGATTACCCCAGGCCATGACCCGGTGGACTTCGAAATGTCGGAGCGGCAGCATTTGCCGGTGATAAATATATTGAATCCTGATGGGACTATGAATGAACAGGCTGGCCCTTATGCTGGGCTTGACCGCTTTGTTTGCAGGCAGAAGGTATTGGCTGATTTTGAGAAAGCTGGGCTGTTGGAGAAGGTTGAGACACATCATCATTCAGTGGGGCACTGCGGCCGCTGTCAGACAATGGTAGAGCCTGAGGTTAGCAAACAGTGGTTCGTCAAAGTGGCGCCATTGGCTGAGGCAGCAATTAAGGCAGTTACCGGTGGTCAAATTGATATTGTCCCGGAGCGCTTTACCAAGGTCTACCTCAACTGGATGGAGAATATCCGTGATTGGTGCATCAGCCGACAGCTATGGTGGGGGCATAGGATTCCGGTGTGGTATTGTCCGAAATGCGATGAAATGACGGTGACTGTTGATAAGCCTTCAACCTGCAGCCATTGTGGCTCTAAAGACATTATTCAGGACCCCGATGTGCTCGATACCTGGTTTAGCTCGGCACTCTGGCCGCACTCGACTTTAGGCTGGCCTGAGAATACTGAGGACTTGAGATATTTCTACCCGACATCGGTTATGGAGACCGGCTATGACATATTGTTCTTCTGGGTGGCTCGGATGATTATGATGGGGCTGGAAGACACCGGAGATATTCCTTTCCACACAGTCTATTTGCACGGGCTGATTCGGGACGAGAAGGGCGAGAAGATGAGCAAGATGCGGGGGAATGTTCTGAATCCTAATAATGCCATAGATGAATACGGCACTGATGCCCTTCGATTTGCCGTGACCACGGGTACCTCCCCGGGCAATGATATCAATCTCGGCCCGCACCGGTTGGAAGCGGGGCGAAATTTTGCCAACAAGATGTGGAATGCTGCCAGGTTTGTCTTTCACAGCCTTGAAGCTAATCCGATAGAAAGCGGAGCCTTAGCGAAGCTAGCGGCGAAGCGTTCAAAGCCGATAGAAGACCGCTGGATTCTAAGCCGGCTTAGTCGCCTTATTTTAAGCGTGGATGAGTTGATGTCTAATTTTCAATTTGGGGAGGCTGAGCGGCAAATCCATGACTTTTTCTGGGGCGAGTTTTGTGATTGGTACATCGAGATAGCCAAAATCCGCCTGTCTCGGTCAGATTTTTCGCCTTTGCCTGTACTGGCCTTTGCTCTGGATACTACGCTACGTCTTCTCCATCCCTTTATGCCGTTCATCACCGAGGAACTCTGGCAGAATCTCAAACAGCGTTTGCCTGAAGGTAGCCTTGGTTCGGCTTCTATCATTATTGCGCCATATCCGGTTGGCAATAAAAAATTCATCAATGCTGAGGCTGAGGTGGTGATGGAGTCGGTTATAGAAATCATCCGCTCCATACGCAATGCCCGGGCTGAGCACAAGGTAGCAGCAGGCAAGTGGATTGAAGCCCGTGTCTATGCTGATAAGCTACAGCCGGCGATAGCTTCGAAATCTGAGGCTATAGAGACTTTGGCCAAAGCCAGACCGCTGGCTGTTTTGAGTCGCCACCAGCGGTCAGCAAAGGAAGAAAAAGCCCTGGTCCTGGTGCTGAAGGAAGCCGAGGTGGTCTTGCCCTGGGCGGGTATGGTTGATGTGGCTGCTGAGGGGAGGCGTTTGGAGGAGGAAACCAGCACGGTTGAGAAGGAAATAGACCGACTGGAGCAAAGGTTAAAAGATGCGGCTTTTGTGTCCAAAGCACCGGCAGCGGTGGTGGATAAAGAGCGGGACAAACTCCAAGGTTATAAAGACAAGTTGTTGAGGCTGAAGCAGGAACTGGCCCAGCTCAACTAGTGTAAATCTCAAGCTCCAAATTCCAAATCACAAACAAATTCAAATGACCAAAATTCAAAGTTCAAAACAATATGACTTGGAAGAGAGGACTTTCAATTTTGCTAGAAGTGTAGTTTACTTTTGTAAGAAATTGCCGAAGTCGGTTATTGAAGGGGAGATTGCCAAGCAATTGGTTAGAGCAGCCACCTCTGTGGGAGCAAATTATATAGAAGCGAATGAGGCATTAGGTAAGAAGGATTTCTTGATGAGAATCAAAATATGTCGCAAAGAAGCCAAAGAGAGCGGATACTGGCTTAGGCTTCTAGAAGTAAGCAATACCGATTTACGGCAAGAGCAGGAGATGCTCCTTAAAGAGTCTACGGAATTAACGAAAATATTCAGCTCCATCCTGACAAAAAGCCAATAGTTTTGTATTTGGTTCTTATAATTTTGATATTGTTTGATATTTGATGCTTGTAATTTGGGATTTGGGGATGGGGGCGTTTGTCATATTTAGCTAAGAATCACGTGAAGGGGGGTTTGACTAATGCCTCATGTAATAGTAAAAATGCATCCTGGAAGAACAGATGAACAGAAGAATAAACTAGCTCAAGCAATTACAGACTCAGTCGTAAAAATTACCAAATGTGAAGAGAAATCAGTTTCTGTTGCTATAGAAGAAATCGCTTCCGAAAATTGGGCTGAAACGGTCTATAGGCCAGATATAATGGGAAAAGAAGAAACACTGGTTAAGAAACCGGGATATAACCCTTTTGATTCGCAGTAAATCATGTCCGAACATTGAATAATAGCAAACATGTGTATAAGGAGTTAACAATGGAAATTAAAGTAGTAAATTTTGAAGAGAAATTTACCAAATTCAGTGAACGTCTTTCACAGAAGATTATTGCTCAAATGAATGATTATCACTTCAAACTAGTCCGCTCCTTTGGCGATTTTGTCTGGCACAGGCACCCTGAAACAGACGAAACATTTATTGTAATTGATGGTAATTTTCAGATCGATTTAAGGGATAAATCCTTACATTTGAAAACAGGAGACATGGTTGTTATTCCAAAGGGAATTGAGCATAAGCCCTATGCCAAAGAAGAATGCAAAATATTGCTTATCGAGCCGGCCGGTACTCCGAATACTGGTGATGCCGGCGGAGAATTAACAAAGACCGATTTAGAATGGATTTGAAGCTTATATAGAACATAACTATACCGAACAGTAGGGGCAGCCCTTTAGCTCTTCGGATTTTCATATTGTTTGGTATTTGATGCTTGGGATTTAGGATTTGGGGATGGGTTTTCAATGGTGGTGTTTAGACGGGCGGCTTTTTGGCTGCCAGGTTACGCTGCATTTTTATCAGCGCTTTTTTGGTATCGCTGGCCACGCAGGATTTATCGCTCTTTTTTATTCGATATTTAAATAGCCAGTAGGTGAATTCCTTCAGTTCGCCCAAATTCGTTGATTTGCGTTTTGTGTACTTTTTTTCTTTTCTGAATCTGTCGAGTAGCGACTGCTGACTAGCGCCATATACCCTGCGATATGCCTTATCAAGTATATCCTCTTGCTTGTTAGAGCCAGATGCTAACCTTTCTTTTCTAATCTCATCAACCACAGCGGAAATCAGATTTTCCTCGACCAGGACGCCGTACAGATAATTGAGATAAGCTCGATATTTAGCTGGTCCAATCAGTTTCTTAAATTCCTCTCTGGTTAGCTCCAGTGGCGGTATATCGAAAAAAAGAAGGTTGGCTCTTTCTTTTTCCGGAATCGACTCGCTTATTTCATCGCTGAGACGCTCCGCCAGTAATAGCCAGTCGAAAGCCTCACCGTTAATCAAATAGCGCAAGTGACGGCTGTGATAGTCCTCCTCGGCGCTCTTCCACAGCCTGATAGCCTCCAGCAGGGCTATATACCAGTGCTTGCCACTGGCTACGGCTTGCCTGAGATGCTCGATGGCTCTGGCATCAGCTGTAGTCATTGTCTGGATGGTTTTGGCCTCTTTTTTTGATGACATTTTGATTAACCTGTTTTAAGGAAGGATTTAACCATATTTAGCGATGAGAACTGCTGCTGGGTAAACTCGGCTATAGGGGCATCGTTGCCAAAAATCTGTTTCACAATCTCGGCTGGAGATAGACCTTTGTCGTGCAGCTCCGTGACCTTGAGTCCTAAATCTTCGAGGTATTGGATGGTCTTTTCCAGCACGGGCACTGGTTCAGTCCTTACATTTCCCGGGGCGGGAAAGAGGATTTGCGGCGATAAAGCCTTTACTTTTTTGAGGTCGGCTATTATTTGCCGCACGTCGTCCATAGGTCGGACTGCGTTGGGGCGAGTAGTGCCAACAAACAAGTCCCCTGTAAAAAGCCAGCCGTGTTTTCTCTCAAAAAGGCAGATATGGTCGCGGTCGTGACCCGGAGTAGAGATTACCTCGAAACGAAAATGATTGGTAGTAACTGTATCACCGATTTTCTTAACCTGGCTGGGAACAGGATATCCCCAGACCTCTTCCTGATAGGGGAAAAGTGTCGCCGGCTGGTTTATTTTGCTTACCGCTAATGGATGAGCCAGAAGCTCGACGTCGTATCTTTCTTTTAGCAGAGCATTGGCGGCGATATGGTCTTCATGATAATGGGTGTTAACCACCGTTTTTACACCCTTGTCTTTCAGGAAGTCGGTCAATTCCTCAGCAGTATGAGCCGGTCCGCTGTCTATCAACAGGCCGTCCACCAGGTAGGCGGAGACAGTGCCGCCAGGGTTGAAGTCCGGATAGCGACACAGCTTAATCTGGGTTACCTGTCCATATTCGGTAGTGGCAAGCATGTCTTAATTCTTTCTGAGGAATGCCAGCATTTCTTTCGTGGGCTTGGTATTGAGTATATCTTTGGGCTGGCACCAACCGCGGCGAGCTATGCCGATACCGAAGCGCATAAAGCCCAGGTGAGCCGTGCTGTGGGAGTCCGTGCCCATGATTAACTTCACTCCCAGTTCCCGAGCCCGATAGATGTGAATGTCTTTCAGGTCGAGTCGGCTGGGCATGGCGTTTATTTCCAGAGCCTTGTTGTATTTAATTGCAGCTCGGAAGACAGCTTCCATATCTACGGCTACAGGCTCCCGCTCGCCAAGCAAGCGACAGGTAGGGTGCGCGATGGCATCGATATGCGGGTTTTCTATGGCTCCCAGTATACGCCTTGTTATCTGCTCCTGGCTTTGATTCATGGCCGAGTGTATAGCAGCGACCACGACATCCAGGTCAACCAGCAGCTTATCGGGCAAGTCTATACTGCCGTCGGCGCGGATATCCACCTCGGTGCCGGTGAAGATGCGAATTCCTTTGAGCTGCTCGTTCAGCCGTTTGACTTCTTCTATCTGTTTTTTGAGGCGCTCCTCGCTTAATCCGTGGGCGATGCCTCTACCGGCTGAATGGTCGGTTATTGCCAGATACTGGTAGCCAAGGGATTTGGCGGCTTTAGCCATGTCCTCGATAGAATCCCGGCCATCGCTCCAGTCGGTGTGAACGTGGATATCTCCCTTTATATCTGACAGCTCTACAAGCTTGGGGACTTTGCCTTGCTCGGCCAGGTCTATCTCGCCATGGTCTTCCCTGATTTCCGGCGGTATGTATTGAAGGCCCAATCGGCGATAGAAAGCTTCCTCGGTGGCGAATTTCTCCAGCTTGTCCGTCTTGACATCGGTTATGCCGTATTCGCTCAGCTTTAATCCCTTTTTCTGCTCCCTGGTCCTCAGGGTGATGTTGTGCTGCTTACTGCCGGTGAAATACTGGAGCAAAGAGCCGAAGGAATCGTGTTCCACCATCCTTAAATCGGCTTGAAGTCCGCCGGGGAGTATGACGCTGGCTTTAGTTGGCCCTTTAGCCAGCACCTCTCTTATCTGAGGCAAATTAACGAAGGCATTGATAACCTCCTCAGGATTGTCAGCCGTGCCCATGAGGTCGATATCACCCACTGTCTCTCGGAAGCGACGCAGGCTGCCGGCAGCGGTCAGGTTCTTTACACCGGGAAGCGGGCGCAGTGCACCCAGAACCTCATCCACCACGGGCAAAGCTTCGCCGATGGGTATACGCTGGTCTTTACGGCGCATGGCTTGGATTTGCTGAAGTATGTTATCGGCTGTCTTATCACCGAGGCGGAACAGGCCGGCAACCCGGCCGTCTTTGATAGCCTGCTCCAGGTCGTCAACGGACTTAATACCGAGTTCGGTTGAGAGCCGATTGGCTGTCTTGGGGCCGATGCCGGGAATTTCAAGTAGCTTGGTTATGCCCTCTGGGAACTGGGACTTAAGCTCTTCGTAGACATGCAGTTTGCCGGTGCTTACCAGCTCGATTGTTTTCTTAGCTATTGCCTCCCCTACACCGGGTATGGTTTGCAAGTCCTCGCCTTCTTGGAGCATGATTTCTATCTCTTTGGGCAGGTGCTCGATGGTGCGGGCTGCCCGCTGATAAGCTCGAATCTTGAACACGTTCTCGCCCTTAAGCTCCAGCAGGTCAGCCATGTCCTGAAATACTTTGGCAATAGCGGTGTTTTTCATGGGCCTTGCATGAATAGTATAGGCCGAGCAGAATTTGTGTGCAATTGAGCACTATTTATGCTCAACTGCCGAGGCTTGAATCTTTCCCTTTATCCACTCCCAGTCGGGGTCGCCGTGGTTGAAGAATGACTTAAAGTTATCTTTGAGCCATTCGTAGTAATCGTCCTCGGTGTACTGGCAAAAAGCTTCGGTAAGAGCCTTTTTGTCGATGTCCTCAGGGATTTCCATGTCCTCCAATTCACAGTCGAGGAAATCTTCAACAACATCTCTATCAAGCATGTTTTGACTCCTGTATTATTTTAATCTTTCGAAGGTAATTTCTTTGTCACGGAGATGGTATATATAACAACTTAAAGAATATATCTTGTCGAGGTCTGCAATTCTCTCAATGACAGCATTTCTGGCATGTATTTGCTTTCCGAAATCACGGCCGATGATGATTCCCTTAATCATCTCGTGCTTGGCACCTGGTATTAGTCGGGCAGTCCATTCAATATATCTTGTAAGTTGGTCAACGAAGTAGGGATCAATTACTCCCTTTTTAAGTTCAAAGACCGCAGCACTGAGGGTAAGCCATATATCAAGCACCCGCTTTTTATATAGGCAGACAATGTCAATTGCTCCTCCAGCTATGAATGTACTTACTTGGTTTAAAATATCAACTTGGTATTTTTCGCCGGAGAAGTCGTTAAAGCCTGCAAGTTGGTGAAGTTTTTGAGGATTCATAAGGAGATATGCCTCCAAATATGCTTCCATGTTCAATTCTTGAATATCTTTGCCTTTGGCTTTAAAAATGTCAATTTCCTTTTGCTGAAAAGCGTGTCCCTTATAAGGAGATCTGTCTATTCCTGGGATCTGGTTTGCCTGTAGCAAGGTTTGCATTAAGAGGATGCCTTCCTGGTGTAGTAAGGTACATACTGCCTTGTCTATTAAAGCTGAACTGTCAATAATCGACTTGATCTTTCCTTCTTCTCTTAGATCCCAAAAGGCTTGGACGGGTACAGGATTTAAGCAAGCATGTTCTTCAAGATACTTGATTTTGATGCGGAAAGGATATTTATCCCTGTTGCGATATTTGGGATCTGGTGCCCAAACGAGTTCTTCATTGAAGAATACCCCACTTATAACTTCAAACGGACCGTATATCACGCCCTCAGTTCTTGGTCCGACCTTGTGTGCGGTATAATAGAATGCGATGTCGCCTTTTCTAACATTGGCAAGCTGATTCAAATTCCTCTCACTCACTCCAAAGAGGCCATACTCCAGGCTTTTCGGGAAAAACTTTGGAGAAATCAATAAATGGAATTTGCGTTCCAAATCTCACCTCCTTCTATTTGCCGCAGCAGTGCTTGTATTTCTTGCCTGAGCCGCAGGGGCAGGGTTCGTTGCGGCCTACTTTTTTGCCGGCGGGAACGGCGACTTTCTGGGGTTGTCGCTGGGCGGGGGCTTCCTTTTTGTCGATGCTGACTTTGTAAATGGTGTGGACGACATCATGCTGTATGCTGGCAATGAGGCTTTCAAAAAAGGCGTGGCCTTCTTTTTTATAGACGACTATGGGTTCAACCTGTTTCATGGCATAGAGGCCGGCTTGCTGGCGGAGGTGGTCCATTTCGGTGAGATGGTCTTTCCATAAGCTGTCGATGGCACGCAGCATAACCAGTCTCTCCACAAGCCGCATGTTGTCTGAGCCTATCTCTTTTTCACGCTGCTCGTATAGCTGCTCGGCGTATTCAATCAGCTTTTCACTGATTTCATTGGGTCTCATCTTGGAGAGCGCCTGGGGATTTATCTCTGGTGGTAGCGGAAGAATGGTGGACAACTCTTCGATTAAGCCGGCAAAGTCCGACTCCATAGCGTCCGAGCTGCAACTGGCGGCGACCAGTTTTTCGATTTCCGCACATACCATAGACAGTATATTAGACTTGAGGTCAGCGCCTTCCAGTATTTTCCTTCGCTCAGCATAGATTACCTCACGGTGCTTGTTGACCACATCGTCATAGTCAACGAGATGCTTGCGGATGTCGAAATGGAAGCCTTCTACCTTAACCTGTGCATTTTCTATCGCTTTGTTGACCATTGAATGCTCAATGGGCGTGTTCTCGTCGAAGCCAGCCCAGTCCATGAAGCCCTTGACGCGGTCGCCGCCAAAGCGACGGACGACGTCATCTTCCAGGGAGACATAGAAGCGGGAACTACCGGGGTCGCCCTGCCTGCCAGAGCGGCCGCGGAGCTGATTATCGATACGCCTGGCTTCGTGACGCTCAGTGGCAATAACATGCAAGCCGCCAAGCTCGATTACTCTATCGTGCTCTTCCTGCCATTCTTTCCCGTCGCGCTCGGCAGGAATACCACCGAGTATGATGTCAACGCCGCGCCCAGCCATGTTGGTAGCGACGGTAACGGCACTTATACGGCCAGCCTGGGCGATAATACCAGCCTCTTTCTCATGTTGTTTGGCGTTGAGTACCTGGTGAGGTACGCCTCTTCTTTTGAGCAGGTCGCTCAAAAGCTCGGATTTCTCAATGGAGACGGTGCCGATGAGCACTGGCGCACCCTGTTGATGCAAGCTCTCTATTCCCTTGGCAACGGCCTTGAATTTGGTGTCTTCGTCCTTGTAAATCTGGTCCGGGTTATCGATGCGAATCATCGGTTTATTGGTGGGTACAGTGACCACTTCAAGCTTGTAAATTTTATGAAATTCCTCGGCTTCGGTGGCGGCGGTGCCCGTCATGCCGGCCAGCTTCTTATAAAGGCGGAAGTAGTTCTGGAAGGTTATGGTGGCCAGGGTTATGCTCTCCGGCTGGATTTCGACCCCTTCCTTGGCTTCGATGGCCTGGTGTAGACCTTCCGAGTATCTGCGGCCGAACATGAGCCTGCCCGTGAACTCGTCGACAATGATGACCTGTCTGTCTTTGACCATGTAGTCGCGGTCTCTCTTGAACAGCACATGGGCTTTCAGTGCATTTTCGACGTATTGAGTTAAGCTGTAGTTAGCCGGGTCATAGAGGCTGGGAGCTTTAAGCAAGCCATCATGACGCAGCCATTTTTCCATTTTGGTCATGCCAGAGTCGGTGAGATAGGTCTGGCGTTCTTTTTCTTCAACGGTGTAGTCCTCATCTTTTTTGAGCTGAGGAACCAGGCGGGCGAAGGTGTAGTATTTTTGAGCGGCTTCTTCGCCAGTGCCGCTGATTATAAGCGGGGTGCGGGCTTCGTCGATGAGTATATTATCTACCTCGTCGACGATGGCGTAATTTAGCGTGCGCTGGACGCATTGGGATAGGTCTATAGCCATGTTATCTCTGAGGTAGTCGAAGCCGAATTCATTGTTGGTGCCGTAGGTTATGTCAGCCTCGTAGGCCTGGCGGCGGGTGACGGGCCGGAAATGGGGCCAGCGGATGTCTTTTTCATCCGTGTAGTCGGGGTCATAAAGGAGGGCGGGTAGTTGGCCAGTGGGACCTTGCGTTGGGTAGATACTGCCGACCGTTAAGCCAAGCGCATGGTATATGGGACCCATCCAGTAGGCATCTCGCCGCGCCAGGTAATCGTTGACGGTAACTAGGTGGCAGCCATCGCCGGTAAGTGCATTCAAATATAGCGATAAGGTGGCAACCAGAGTTTTACCCTCGCCGGTCTTCATCTCGGCGATTTTGCCTTGATGGAGGACCATGCCGCCCATAAGCTGGACATCGAAGTGGCGCTCACCTATGGTTCGTCTGGACGCTTCTCTGACGGCGGCAAAGGCCTCAGGCAGTATGTCATCCAGCGTCTCGCCGTTTTTAAGGCGAGCTTTAAACTCATTGGTCTTGGCACGTAGTTCAGCGTCACTGAGCTTCTGAAAGTCTGGCTCGGGCGAATTTATTTGGCCAACAATAGGCTCAAGGCGCTTCAGTTCTTTTTCGTTGGAGTCAATAAGGCTACCTAGCCACTTAAGCATGGTCTTTTACTCGAACAAGGCGCCAACGGATAGGCCGGTATGAATGCGGTGTATGGCTTCGCCGAAAAGCGGAGCTATGGGTAGTATGGTTATCTTGTCCAGTTTCTTCTTTTTGTTGGTGGGAAGAGTGTCAGTAACGACAACCTCTTTAACCGCGGACTTGGCTATTCGCTCAATAGCTGGGCCGGAAAATACCGGGTGCGTGCAGCAGGAATAAACTTCAGTAGCACCGTGTTCCAGAAGTGTCTGTACGGCGCCGACCAATGAGCCCGCGGTGTCGATTTCATCGTCTATGGTTAGAGCGCACATTCCCTCGACGTGACCGATGATATCGAGCGTTTCTATGGCGTCAGCGTTGCCGATCCGCCTCTTTTCGATGATTGCCAAGCGGGCGTTAAGCTTGGCTGCCATATCACGGGCACGCGCCGATATGCCGATATCAGTAGCCACCACCACCAGGTTGTCCAGTTTTTTCTCTTTCCAATAATTGCTGAGTATGAAGAGGGCGGTGAGTTCGTCAACCGGTATGTTGAAGAAGCCCTGAATTTGAGCGGCGTGCAGGTCCATGGTTAACAGGCGGTTGGCGCCGGCGGTGGTAAGCAGGTCAGCTATTAATCTGGCGGTGATAGGCACTCGGGGCTGGTCTTTTTTGTCGGTGCGGCCGTAGGCATAGTACGGGATGACGGCGGTGATTCTGCCGGCTGAGGCTCGCTTGAAAGCATCGATCATGATGAGGAGCTCGACTAAGTTCTTGTTGACCGAGGTGGACAGTGGCTGAACGACAAAGATATCTCGTTCACGTACGTTTTCCTGGATACGAACGAAGATATTCTCATTACTGAATTCAAAGACCTCAGCTTTGCCCAGAGGTATTTTTAGGTAGGCGCATATTGCCTGAGCTAACTTAGGATGGGCATTGCCGGTGAATACCTTCAGTTCATCCATAAAACTCTCCCTCTATTTTTGTGAAATAATTATAGCACCAAATGGGTCGTTGTGTCCTAGTATTCTTAGTCCTAATGAGTTTATTTTGTCACCCTGAACGAAGTGAAGGGTCTAGACCCTTTGGGGAGTACATCTGGTGTATTATGAGATTCTTCGCGGAGTTTACCCTGAGTGGAGATTCTTCGACAGGCTCAGAATGAGCGTAATGAAGGGCTCAGAATGACAAGAGGCGGTGTAGGCATAGGTCTGAGGACCTGTTCCTACTTTGCTGGTCTAATGTAATGACATATAACCTCAGATAGACGCAGGGACGGTGACTATCCGGAAATGTAGTGCCGACCCTTTAGGGTCAGGCTCCCGAGGCTGAAGCCTCGGGGCTACATGTTTAGTGTGTATAACTCTCGTCTGCGGAGAATGAAGGAAGCTAAGTTTGTGCTGTATAATACTTTATAGATGGTTATGATGGACATTGAACAAATTCTCAAGTTGTTGACTAAAGAGTACGGAAAGCGCGGGTGGCGACCGCGGAAAAGTCCGATAGCGGTGCTGATTCAGACGATTCTTTCCCAGAACACGTCAGATAGAAACTCCGAACGTGCTTTCGGGCAGCTTTTAGCATCCTTTGATGGCTGGGAAGAGATAGCTAATGCCGGTGTTGGTCAGATTTGTGAGGCTATTAAAGCTGGTGGCTTGGGAGCAGTCAAAGCCAGGTATATCAAGCAAGCTCTGGAGGAAATACGGCGAAAGCAAGATGGCCTCGAACTGAACTTTTTACGAAAACTACCTGTAGATGAAGCCAGGGATTGGCTGAGGCAGTTGCCCGGTGTGGGCATGAAAACGGCGAGTGTTGTTTTGCTTTTCTCCCTGAAGATGCCGGCTTTGCCGGTGGATACACATGTATTCCGCGTGGCTAAAAGGCTGGGCTTGATTGATTCTAAGGTTTCTGTGGAGAAAGCTCACAGGCTACTTGAGGGACTTGTGCCGCCTCAAGACACCTATAAGTTTCATGTTTTGTTGATAGAGCATGGCAGGCAGATATGCAAAGCTCAGCGGCCGCGTTGTAACGAATGTGTGTTGCGGGGATTGTGTCCTAGTAGAAAGGTGTAGCGGCGAGGCTTTAGCCTCGCTGACCACGACCCTAAAGGGTCGTGGCTACATGTGATGGAATTAGTGCGTGGTTATATTAGGGCTGGCTGGCAATCTGACTACGAATTCCGTCCCTTTGCCCAATGTGCTTTTAGCCATGATGTCTCCACGATGAGTCAGGACTATCTGTCTGGCAATAGCCAGGCCAAGTCCGGCGCCGGCTTTGCCGGCCGAA
>Ga0315295_10000687_pt1 | contig 29367 bp, 22 predicted proteins | sample YL17G14_0_MG_FD_204453 | JGI IMG/M metagenome (GOLD analysis project Ga0315295, IMG submission 204453) | Sediment microbial communities from Yellowstone Lake, YNP, Wyoming, USA - YL17G14_0 | ecosystem: Environmental > Aquatic > Freshwater > Lake > Sediment | place: USA: Wyoming | collected... | reverse complement strand
CCACCGTGCGGCTGCGGACGGCCAAGACCAAGGGCTGCGGCAGCCGACTGGCCTGCTTGACGATGGTGTTCAAGCTGGCGCAGGCGGCCGAGAATCACTGGCGGGCGTTAAACGGGCGTGAGTTGTTGGCCGAGGTGATCCGGGCGATGTGGTCGGTGTTTCATCACCGCCCTGAAGGCTGCCGCCCGCGCCCGGCCGGCCACGCCGAAGCCGTGCTTGCTCTGGTCGAGCGTACCGACAAGGCTCGCTACTCGATCGACGCGGCCAGCTACCTCGACATATGCTGACGGCATGGCAGCTTCAAGGCCGCGGCATGGGCCGCTGGTTGCGTTGCCCTCGCTCCGGGCCTTCATGCCGCCCAGCCGATCCCCGCCCGCGAAGCACCGCCACCCCGCGAAGGCATGGTTCCCCGGCCGCTCCCCCGGAGGATTTCGGGTTGCGAGAAGAACCGGCTCAGCCTGAAGCTTGCCATGGGTGGTCACCTTCTTTGGACACCCGCCGGCGTCCATGCCGAACAAGACCTCATTCGAGTATCGCCTTCATAAATGCATCCGCCGGGTCCGCGTAGAACACGATGTTCACCTTCGTCGCCATTTCGTCCGGCAGTTCCAGGAGTTGCCTTCGCGAGGAGATCGGCATGAGCAGCTGGGCCGCGCCTTTCTCCACCGCTAACTCGGCGACGGCCACGGGATTCGGGATCATCTCGACGGAGCCGCCCAGGTTCAGCGAGCCGACGATGATGAGGCCGCCCTTCGTGCTCCGTTCCATCAGGCTCCCGCACAGGGCGAGCAATACCGGCAGGCCCAGGCCGTAGCCGGATCGGTCGGTATCTATCGCCCGCAGTTGCACCGTGAACTCGTGGTTCCGCGGGTCACGGTCGCCCACCAGTTCCTTAGCCCGCGCGTAGAGGTTCTGTTCGCCGCACCGCACGCTTTCGCGGAAGGCCGGCGGCACCGGCGCGTTGAGAATCTTCACGCCGCCGCCAGGCCCGCTCGTCGCCTCGATCCGGTACAGCGACGGCGGCGATTCCTGTCCGCCGGGGCTGATGGCCCACACCTGTCCGGGCGGCAGCGGATCGGCTTCGATGGCTTCGTCGCTGTGCAACTCCGGCGTCGAAACGAACTGCTCCACGCCATCCACGCCCATGAAGTAGCTGAAGTGGGTGTTGCGGAACTCCGTCTTCAAGCACCGCTTCTGTTGCTCCTTCACTCGCCGGCGGGCTTCCAGCGCGATCCGCAGCACCGCTTCCAATTCCGCGTCGGGGATCGGCATCTCTGGGTCGGGGAATAGCAGCTTGAGCATTCCGCTGACGGTCTTGCTCACCGCTTCGATGTCCCGGCCGCTGAGCGCGCCGCCCCAGTGCGCCCGGCCTTGCAGCGCCGATATCCGCGTACCCTCGCGCAGCTTCGTCCAGCACTCGGACAGGTAATCCGTCACCAGGCCGAAGTGGTCGGTCAGATGTTCACTGGCCTTGAGCTTGGGGAAGTCCCAACCGGGCGCGTAGGCGTGGATGCGGTCCATGAAGGCCGTGTCGTTGCGCATCTCCGGCGGCAACGGGCTGAGCAAGTGGCCGATCCGCTGCTGCTGCTCCACGTCCACGTCGAAGTTGCCCACCATCACCACGCCGCCGGATGCGCGGATGCTCTCTTTGCCGCGGGAGAACTCGCCCGCGGCCATGTACCCCTTGAGGATGTTCACGCCGTCCTTCTGGTCGAACGAGATGCCCGACACCTCATCGAAGCACACCACGTCGTACAGGCACACCAGGCCGCGCTGCCCGCTCGACATGTTGACGAACATCTTGGCGACCGTCGCCTTGCCGCCCGAAATCAGGTGCGAGTAGGGCGATATCTGCTGGTACAGGTGGCTTTTGCCTGTGCCGCGCGGGCCGAGTTCGACCAGGTTGTAGTTGCGCTCGACGAAGGGAACCATGCGCAGCAACAACACCATCTTCGCCCGGTCCGACATCGCCGCCGGCTCGAAGCCCACCGAGCGCAGCAGGAAGTCCTTCCACTCGGCCGTGGTGAAGTTGCCGCGGCCTTTTTTCAGCGTCACCAGCACGTCCGACTTGGAAAGCTGGATCGCTCGCAGGCTCTCGATGGCGAACGGCCGGCCGTACTTCTCTTCCGCGATTGCCGCGTCGTAGGTTAGCGTGACCTCGGCGTAGAAGCCGTCGGTGAGCATCCGCTCGTGCTCGTGGACCAGCGTGTCGGCGATCCGCACGTCCTTGATGCCCAGGCTCGGCAACTCCACAAGGAACGAGTCGGTCTTGGAATCGAGCCGGGCCTTGACGATGTCGATTAGCTTCACCGAGCCCTTCTCGCGCGCCCGCGCCTTGAAAAGCTCCTGCTCGCTGGTGCGGACGGTCCGATCCTGTAGCTGCCGCTCAACGATCCTCAAGCCTTCCTCGATCTCCTGCTCGTTCACCGTTGCGCAATACCGCCCCAGCAGGAACTCCACGACGTAGGTCGGCACGGGATATTGCCGGCTGTACCGCCGCACGAGGTCTTTGCGGACGAGGTAGCCGTCGAAGGCCGAAGCCGCGATTTGGTCCAGATGGTCGAGTTCCATGTTACTTGTCACCTCCAACAGTGGTCGCTTCTTTGCAGACCACGCGCCCGGACGCATCGACAATGACCAGGCTGGCCATCGTCCCTTCGAGGGACTCGTCAGCGACCAGCAGCGCGGCCTTGCCGTTGGCGTCCAGGGGTTTGGGCTCCGTAATGCTTGAACTGGGGACGTTGGGCTTCGTCCGCAGGTCGGCGAGCAGCCCTTCGGCCGCCGGCTGCACGCTCACCCGGCAGCGCAGGCCCACCCACTGAACCTCGCGCACCGTGACAACCACGCCGGCCGGCGCGCCCGTCGAGGTGAACGCCAACACCGGAACAAGACACTCCTGCAAGCTCGCGCCGCCGTGGGCGTATTCCTGTCCGGCCACGAAGCAGTGCACCCCCGGCGCGTAGGCGAACCGTTCCTGCGGGTTCCACGACCAGCCGGCGACGGGCACCTCCACGTGGGAACTGTCCTTGATCGACGCGCACCGCGACCAGCGGCTCTCGGCCAGGTACTTCGAGAGTTGCACCTTCGGCATCCCGCCAGGCACCAGCAGCCAACCATGGTCGGTCACAACGCGCACCCGCTTCCAGCCGGCCTCCAGCAGCCCTTGCACCCGTTCCAGCAGAAGCTCCACCTGGTCCTCGATGCGGGCAGCCAGCTTGCCTTGAAGATCGTGCCCGAGCTTGTCGAACTCGCCGTACTCGGTCCAGCCGCGGGCGTTCTTGGCCCGCGCGTCGCCCGTTTCGGCCGGCCCGAGTACCTGGAAGCCCACCGCCGCAAGCAGCCGACGAAAGCGCTCGGTGTCCAGCCCTTCGCCGGTTTCGGCATCTTGAGGGCAGAAGTCCGCCTCCAAGTTCCCGCCGCGCAGCTTCCCGGCAACCGGCGACGCCGCCGGCTTGGCCGTTGCCGTCACCGTTGGCATCGCCGCCCAACGCCAGCCGGCGGACACCTCCAACTGCCGCTCGCCGGCCATCGCCGCGAGCCGCTGGCCGATATCGAACCGCAGCCCGTCAGCGAACAGGATGCACTCGCCCGCCGCAGCCTCGACGCCTTCCTGCTGCGCTACCGTCGGCAGGGCCTTCGCCGCCAGACACTCTTGGAAGTGCCGGGCCGTGTCTTCCAACCACGGCAGATACACGCATCGCACCGCCGGCTGGACGGCCGCGGCGTCTTCCGCCGTCTTCACGCACGCCAGCGCCCGCATCGCCGCATCGTCGGCCAGATACCCGCCCTCGGCGTACAGCTTGGCCATCGCGTCGGCCGAGTCGCCCCCCAGCGTTGCCGCGGTTCGCTTGGCCATCACCGCCAGATGCCCCAGGGCATTCGCCAGCGGGCACATGCCCAGCCGTGCCCATACCCAGCCGCGGCGGACGCCGTGCTCCGTTTCCAGCGCATCCAGGCGTTGCCTTGCCTCGGCCGGCTTCATCGACCCGACCCCGACGAGCGCCGAGCGAAGCGCGTTCTCCATCGACTCGGCCTCATCCGGCCAGGCGTCCCGCTCGACGAACAGTTGCTTCGGCTTGGCCCGCCGCAACAGGTCCGGGATTCCGGGATAAAGCGCCGGCGATTCGGCGAACCGCTCCCACACGCCATACCAGGCGTCCTTCCGCTGCCCCAGCTTCTCGCCGCCGACGATCTCGCCGTCGGTTTCCGGGTCGAAGCCGTATTGCTGTCGGCACTGGTTGCGGAACGCCGACCATGTACCGCCATCCCACTGCTCGCGCGTGCCGGCCGGATTGCCCAGCCACAGCAACAGATCGCGCGGCGTGTCGCCGATCATCAGCCGGTCGAAGTCCTCCGCTTCCAGCCGCCGCGGCGGATCGCCCCGCAGCCGCGCAACGGGCGTCACCGCAAGCTGCTTCAGCGCGCCCTGGATCGCCTGGAGCGTCGTCTTGTCTTCGGCCACGTCCAGCCCCAGCCCGCCGTCGTCGCTCACCAGGAACGCGCGGACCGTCCAGTCCTTGCCGTTCTTCTGTGTCCAGACCGTCCCGCGGTATTGAAGCTCGACCAGCGGCTTGAGTGCGTCGGGGCATTCCTCGACCGCCCGGAGCGTCTGGCGGCTCACGCCCGGCATGTAGATCACCGGCACCGTGCCGTTCGGCCAGGCGAGGGCGGGGAACTTGTCCGCCCGCACCGCCGGCTCGATCACACATCGCAACCAGATCGCCGGCCCGGTCCGCGTCTCCGCGTTGAAGTCGCCCAGTGTGAGAAGATGCGGCATCAGCCCGCGCAGTTGCTCCACCACCGGGCGCCACTGGCCATCCGCGTCGGTCCACAGCACCGCCGCGGGCGCCACCACGTCGCCGGGGTTGAACCGCGCGGCCTGCGCCAGCGACGCCCGCACGGCTTCCAGCAACGTCGATCCTGTCTTGTTTTCGGTAGTCATCTGTCTCTCAGTTCCACGTTGCGGCCAGTTCGGAAGCCTTGACCAGCGCCTTAAGTTTCGTATCCGCGCCGCCGCCGAACCACGTCCGCTCCAGGCGTTGGTCGGGCTGCTCTTCCTGCTGCGGCTGCTTGTAGTCCTCGAATCGCGTGATGGCGTTGTAGGCACCCCACAGCGTGCCGCGCACGCCGGGTAACTGGAGGTCTTTCTGTGTCTCGAACACCTCGCGCACATGCTCCCACCGCGCCGGCGTCTCGCCCTTCTTCTTCTGCGCCGGCGTCCGCGGGAAGACCGCCTCGAAGTAGTGGTCGAGCCGGTCGTCGATCATCTGGACCTTGGCCAGCCGCTTGAACATCTCTTCCGCCTTCTGGAACACCTCCTGCGTGATCGCCAGGAAGTCCGCCAGTTCCTCCAGCTTGAACTGCATCTGTTTGCTGTGCCGCACGCGGTAGGCTTTCTGCCCGTCCTCCATCGCCAGCATCAGCGTGTTCTGACAGACGACGCGGACCGTGGTGAACTTGACGATGACCGAGCCGTCGCCGGAGTGCGTGTTGGACAGGAGCAGGTACTTGAAGCACTCGTCGCCGCGGACGATCTCCATCGCCTTTGGCATCTTCGCCATCACCCATATCCGCTCGCCCTCGCCCAGCGCGCCGGCGGTCTCAAAGTACGCCTTGCCGTCGCCGACGATGGGGTTGAAGAAGCCGAACGCCTCGACGTTCTGGAGGGGCTGATACCGCCGGCTGACGACGCCCAGCAGCACTTCTTCCTCTTTCGTGTTCGGCCTGGGCACGCGCACGACCTCGTAGCGGGAGAACTCCTTCTTCCGGTTGATCTCCCGGGCTCCGCGCGCGGGCCGAAGCTGCACTTCCCAATCGAGGCCGGCAGCGTGGATCATCTCTTCGGCGGTCACGCCCTTGGGGACCGGCATCCCGAGCTTGTGCCAGGGCACCTCGCCGTAATACGCCATGGTCTGAACATTGGCAGGCATTACTTGCCTCCCTTCTTCGCCGCGTCGCGGGCGGCTTGCTTGGCCTTGTTGCTGTAGTGGCAGTCGTTGTGCCGGTTGCCGTCCGGCTCCTTGCCGTTGCCCATGAAGTCCTGGGTGCTTTCGTCCCAATTCCAGAACCATGGGTACTTGGCCTTTGGGCGATCAGGTTCCTTCCCGCGGTCCTTCGTCCACTTGATATTGGGCCTATAGCGGAGGATGCCCGCGCCGGTCCGACCGCCGGGCAAGTCCTTCGCCAGGAACGGGCGGATGTTCACGCGCACTCCGTCGTTGATGTCCGGTTCCCAGCCGATGGGCTGCTCGGCCAGCGGCTTCCAGCGGACGAAGATGTCGTAGGGTGGCTCGCCGGCGAGGATGGCTTCCAGGCGCTTCTGGAGTTCCAGCGCCGCGGCCAAGCGGTCGTCCGCGCCGCCCTCGCCGCGCTTCACGCCATCCTTTTGCCGGGTGATCCACTCGCCGAGGTAGGCGTAGGTCAAGCTCTCCAGCAGCCGCCGGCCCTTGCCGCCGCCTTCGCAGAGCTTGTGATAGTTGACCAGGGCGTGGAAGCCGTCGCGCTTCCGCCCGTCCCAGATGTGCCACACGAACGGCCGGTCGTGGAACAGCTTGCAGTGTTCCTCGAAGAAGCCGTTGCGGAGCCAGTCGTCGAGGTCGGCCCCGCCGGTCAGTTCGCGCACCTTCGCCGGCTTGAGGCCCGCGGCGGCGAGCATCGCCTCCAGTCGCTCGGCCGCGGGTTCCTCGCCGCGCACCGCCGGGATGCAGACGATCCCGTCCTCGTCGGCAAACTTGGCCAACTCTTCGCACCGCTTGACCAGCGCCAGCGCCCGCTTGCTCAGGAGCATCTTGTCGTCGAGTTCCGCCGGCCAGCGGTAGCCCATCAGCCGCGCCACGGCAACCTGGAGCGGGGCCGTCGATTCCTCCGGCCGGCCGTGGAAGAGCCACTGCGTCGGATTGTCACTCTCCGGCTCGGGCAGGCCGTCGGGGTACTGCTCCGCCGCAACCTTCTGCCAGTGAGCGAGGTCGAAGGGAACTTTCACCAAGGCCGTATTCGTCACCCGAAGTGCCCGGTCAATCTTTCGGACCTCAGTGGCATATTCGGGACTTTGACAGAGACTCCAAAGGACGGGCAGGAGCTTCTGGTCCTTGGGGTCCAAGACCGAAACGTCCGCCGAGAACCTCTCGCCGGTGTAGAGTGTGACGGCAAGATTGCCCATGGTATGCACAGCAACACCCAGCCGATCCCACCCGGATACGCCGCGGAAAGAAGCTCCCTTCTGACAGACTTCCGTCAGCAAGCCGTTACCGTCTTCCCAGAATATGATCTCAGACCGGCCCACATATGGCGCACACTGTTCCGGTGTCCGTTGGTATCGCCACCAACCGCCACCAATGATCGGCTGTTCCCACACGCATTGCGTGAAGCGTGGGTCATCGCTGGTCTTGATGCCTTGCCAGCTATTCGCGTAGTTGGTGAGTAGTTCAAGATCGGCTCTATCCTCCAGGATAATCCGAGCATCGGGGTGTTTCAGTTGCTGCGCCTGTTCGATCACACGGACAATTCCATCGGCTTGGCCAAACGGTTCCGTATCGCCATCATCCTCATCGTCAGTTGATTTCCCCTGCGCGGCGACCATAGCCATTTGTGAGGGCGCAGGTGGGGCAGTTCCGCCCGAAGCACCAAGGGGTTGCCCCCTCAAGACCGCCGCCTTTTCGTTTGGTGATGCCGCACCGGACGCTTCCAGACCGGCGATGACTTCCGATGGCTTCGGGGCCTCAGATGACAGGACGATTAGGGCGGCTTTGACCACGTGGCCGCTGATAGCCTCGAATGCACCGGGGCCCAATCTGGCAACAAGATTCCAGGTCCGCTTGCGGAGATAGTCCTCCCTCAACTGGCGGTATCCGGTAAGGAACAACCAGTTCTCCCGGGTGACCACGGCAATCGTCCCCTTCGACGAAAGCCATTCCCAAGCCCTATTGATGACGACCGTTGCGAGGTCCTTCCGCGCGTGTTTGTGGTGCCTGTCGATGAAGGATAGCAGGATGCTATCGTGGCTCTTCCGACCCAAATACGGCACATTCGTGATGACGAGCGTGTACTCGCCTGCGAGAAGATCGGCGGCCTTGACCATGCCGGCGGCGGCGATGGCGCGTTCGCGGGTTTCGTCGTCGGCCTTCTCGGCCTCGAGAATCGCCGCCAGATACGGCTGGATCGTTCCATAGTCGGCGGTGGTGAGCACGGTAGGCAGGTCGGCGGGGTTGATGAGCGAGCCGAGCGTTGGCGCTTGGGAGAAAAGGTCGTAGAGTTGTTCCAGGCCACGCTGGATTTTGTCGGAGAGGAGATTCCGATCATGATCGAACAGCCGACGCTCCGTCGGGATGCCGCCTGCGGTCGCGGCGTGCGCGGCAAGGTCCAGCCATTCCTGTAAGGTGGCGTTGGGAGCCAGCCCGCTGCACGCCACGTGCATCGTGGGCAGAGGCCGGTAGCCGCCAGCGTCGGGGTAGGTCCAGGCAGCGAACGCGAGAGCAAACGCGGCGATCTGGCAGCAGCGTTCGTCGATCTCCAGGCCGTGGAGGTTGTCGCGCAGGACCGCATCGACGGCTTGGGCGGCCGACAAGCCTTCCTCGGCCATGCGGAGGGGCACGAGGTGGTGCAAGCCGGCGACGAGGAAGTGGCCGGACCCGCAGCACGGGTCGAGTACCTTCAGTTCCGCGGCGGTTTTGGGCCAGCCGTCGAACGTCCCCGCGGCCGGCCGCCACGGCTCGCCTTCGCCGTCATTGCCGCGAACGAAGCGGAGGTATTCCCAGCCCACGCCCGGCAGGGCAAGCTTGCGACGCAGTTCGTCTTCCGTCTTGGCGCTGGCGGCGTCCTTGGCGGGGAGCATCTTGCCCGCCCACCATGCGCCCAGCGTGTTGTGGAGCAGGAACTCCACCATGTACGGCTCGGTGAAGAGCTGTGTCACGGCCGGCAGTTCGTCGGCTCCGATCTTGACCTCGGAGCGGTTGACCTCATCCTTCTTCTTGCTCTGCCAGAACTGGTAGACCCACCCCAGCGCATCCGAAGCGGTGAAGACCGCCTGTGGCAGCGACGCCAGGAGCTTTTCCAGCTTGAGCATGTGCTCGGTCGCGAAGGAGACTTGGAGCAGCGGGTCGTCGGGCCGGAAGATTTGCGGCAGCATCCGCTGGGCGCAGCGGGAGGCAAAAACCCACACGTCCCCCCCGGAAGCGCCATCTTCCTTGGCCAGTTCCTCGGCCTCAGCCAGACTGATGGCCATGTTCTCCTGCGGCTCGATCAGCAGGCCGTTCTCGGCCAGGAACCGGGCGAAGAGCATCCGATGCCAGTGCTCGTAGGCGCACTCGCCGGCCAGGTGGTCGATCTCGTGGTCTTTCCCGCTGCTGTCCGGCTTGGGCAGTTTGCGGTCCCCGAGCTGGCGCGCGCGGGCGCGGAGGTGGTTGCGCAGCTCACGCTGGGCGGGCTTCATGTGCGGGTACGGCTCGTGGTGGTGGACGGCCACGGCCTCCAGCGCGGCGCGGGCGCCGACCTCGGCCACGTCGCGGGCCTCGATGATCGCGCGTTCGAGCTTGTTCCGTAAATCGCTTGCGAGTGTCGGCATAGGAGTAGTCCCCTCAGGAAATCACGACCGGGCCATTGCTGAGCTTCGCCAGCAGGTCTTTCTCCGCGCCAGCCAGCCACGTCTTGACCTCGGCCTCAGTCTTGAGTGTGCCACTGGACAGGTGGACGTGCTGCGTCTTCGGCTCCAGCAGCTTGGCCGCGGCCATGGTAGCGCGGGCGAACTGCTGCGGCAGCGCGTCGGTCTTGGTCTTCCACGCCGGCAAGGCGGTCTGCTCCAGCGTGCGAATCAGGTCGGCCTCGGTGCCGACCGCCAGCGCCGGCACGCCGTCGATGCCTTCGTCGGCGAGTATCTGCTTGCGCTGGTCGGCCGTGAGCTTGTTCCAGTTGTCGCTGGCGGTCAGCGCGGCCATCTGCTCCTTGTAGGTCCGCTCGTACTGGCCGTGAGCGGCGGTGACGGCGGCACGGAGGGCGTCGGCCGTCGCCTTGCGGATGTCGGGCACCGGGTCGCTGGCGTCCAGCAGCCGGCGCTCCGACTTCACCGCGTCGGCCTGCTTGCGGAGTTCGTCGGCTCCGGCCATGGCGTCGGCGTGCTTGAGCAGCGTGCAGAGCGTTTCCCATGCCGGCTTGTGCTTGGCGGCGAGGTCGGCCAACTTGTCCCAGTCCTTGGCCTGCTTGGCGAGGGTGTCGTGCTGCTTGAGGATTTCGGCCAGTTGCTCAGCACCGCCGAAGCCGCGGAGCGTGTCAAGGTGGGCCGTCGCCGGCCGGGCCGGCATGGGCGGCTCGCCGCCGGCATTGGCAGCCAGTTCCGCCAGGTGGGCCAGGAAGGCGGGCGCCTTGGCGGTTTCCTCGTTGGGCTTGCAGTCCACGCCGGCGTCGTGGAAGAGCTTGCGGAGCTTCATCTTCTCGCGGGTGTTGAGCGTAGCCGTTTCGGTGCGGAAGTCAGTGACGGAAATCTTCGCCTGGTCAAGCTGGCCCAGCGAGAGCGTCTGTCCCTTGTGGGTGGCGCGGAGGTGGCCGGTGATGTGGAGCGCGATGAGCGCGGCGTCCACGGCGTCGCGCGGCCAGCCGTAGGGGCTGGCCTCGAAGGCGTCGCGGACTCCCTTGCCGCGCTTGCCCGAGCCGACCTCGGAGAGCACGGCCGCACAGACAGGGTGCTTTTCGGGCGCGTCGGTCCAGTCCACCGCGGACAGGGCCGCTTCGTCGCCGCTCTTGGCGCGGTTGATAACGCTGGCCCAGCGGTTGTCGTCGGCGTCCTTGAAGCTGGGGAACAGCCGGTCGAGCGACGCCTGCTCGGCCGCTTCGACCTTGGCCACGAGGTTCAGTTCGTACCGCTCGCCGCCGCCGCCCTGGAAGACCTTTGCGCGGTCGATCACGTCGTTGACGATCTGATCGCGGGCGGCTTCGGCCGTGGCCATGCGCGTGGCCATCGCGTCGCGGGCCTCGCGGCCTTCGGGCGTGGTGGGCGTGCCCTTGAAGTCCAGCGTGGACTTCGCGGCCTCGTACTCGACGATGGCTTTCTGGAAGTCTTCTGGACTCGCCTTGGGGATGAAGACGTAGATGATCGGATCGTCGCTTCCCGCGGCGCGAGCATCGTTAAGCACATCGCCTTCTCGCGGAGCTTTCCCGGCCCGTTTTCCACCCGCGTCGAAGACGACGGTACTCTCCTTCTCGCCCCAGCCGTCGCGCACCCATACGGGGATGTCGGTCCCGCCGGCCGGCGGCGCTTCTGCGCCGAACTGGACGGCCAGATCGCGGCGCTCCTTCGACTTGCCCTGTGCGAGCTTGATGCCCTTGATCGCCCCGCCGCACGCGGCGCTGATGAGCGAGCCGCGCTTGCTGGCCAGGGAGGTCAGGTCGCTGTTGAGCCGCGTTGCACGGTTGCGGAACTCCCGGTCCCACTCGCTGCTTTCGCGGGTCTGGAGGCTGTATTCGCCTTCGATCTCGATCAGCAGCGCGCCCTTGTCCTGCATGGCCTTGCGGAGCCACGACGGCCGCTCCGATTCGGCCGGCGGGTCCGTCAGCAGCTTGAGGATGCGCGGGATATGCTTGCGGAGTTCCGTCCCGTCATTGGCCAGATCGGACACCATGAGGTCGGCCAGCATCTCCGGCGTCGCCCGGACGCCGATGTCGGCCACAGCTTCCAGCGGCAGCTTGCGGATCAGGAAGATCAGCCCGCACAGGCGCTGGGCGAGCCGGCCGTCGGCCGTCTTGTCGTCCAGGGTGCGGATCGTTTCGTCGATTTCGCGGAGCAGGATGCCGGTCTTGCGCAGGTCGGGGCTGATCTGCTCAAAGATGAAATCCGCGGGGACGACGGTGCCGAGGTCTTCGTCGGCCATCTGCCGGACGGCCTCGTGGACGATCTTGAGTTGAGTGCGAAGCTGGCTGGCCGTGCCGGGCACGTCCACCGCACGAAGGACGTGCTCCCAGAAGCGCCGGCGGACCGGCAGCAGCGGGTAGTCGTCCACCACGATATCGCGGTCTTCCGCGCAGACGGCGATGCGCGTGCCGGCAAGCTGGCGGTTGATTTCGCCGGCGTTGGCGTTGATGGTGTCTTCGATGACCTTCCGCTTGTCGGCCTTCTTCGCCAGCACCACGCGGCGGGTGACGGTTTCCACGTCGGAGTCGGACAGTTCCACCGGGATGGTGAACCGGCCGGTGAGGCGCTGGAGCAGCGGCACGTTGCCGGCCAGGGCGGTCTGGCCTGCGCCGATCAGGAGCACGCGGCTGTCGAGTTGCTTGCACAGGGCCTCGGCGACTTCCTGCACGTCGGTCGAGCGGCCCGGATCGTTGCCGATGAAAAGCTGGATTTCGTCCAGCACGATGACGGTGCAGGGGATTGGCCCATCGGCCGACAGCACCTCGCGGACCAGGCGGATGAACTCGTTGGTCGAGATGTCTTCGACCACGGGGAACTGCGCCCGCAGCGCCGCGCGGGCCGCTTTCAGATCGGACGCGAAGCTCGGATCGGCGTCGAGGACGGCCTTGGCGAGGATGGGGCTGACGTACAAGTCGTGGAGTTCGCCGTAGAAGTCCTTGCCGGCGGCTTTGACCGCCTTCTTCACGCGGTCGAAGGTGCCGTTCTTCTGGAGCCACATGCAGAACTGCGCCTGCGGCAGTGCCTCGGGCAGGTTCTTGGAGGCAAGGACGATGCTCAGCACGGCCAGGCGGACGCTCTCGCCGCCGCCCGAAGGCAGCGTGCCCGACGCGGCGTGGAGGCCGCCGGTCTGCTTGCCCAGCATGTCGAGCTCGCGCAGAAGGTCCTGCACCTCCTGCGGGAGGCGGGCCAGGCCGCGGGCGGTCGTGCCGTCAGCGAAGCGGGTGTCCACCCACAGATGGCGGAACATCTTGAGCAGGTGCGATTTGCCACTGCCGTAGAAGCCGCTCACCCACGCCGCCGGTTGTGTCGTCGACTTGACGTTTCCGAGATAGGACTCCAGGATGCGAATCAAGCCGTCCTCGTACTGGCCTTCGCATACGAAGTGCTCAAGCTCGTACCGGAGGGTCTCGATTTCCTTGGCGCTCGCGGCCTCGCGGACGGCAGCCACGCCGTCGTTGAGCAGCTTCGCCACGGAAGGGTCACGCTGGAAAAGTTGTTTGTTCTTCATTAGTCATTCACTCCATTGTGGAGCGTGATGGGCACGGCCAGGTAGTTCCAGCCGTCTCGCGCGTCCAGGAGCCTGTAGGTGTTGTTGTCGAACTCGCCAGGAAAGAAAAGTACGAGACGCCCGCGGATATCGTTTTTCACTTGGGACAGAATGGCGGACAAGTACGTGAAGCCGAAGAAGGAAGCCGCCCCATATACGGCGACCACGGTGTCCTCGTCCACTTCGTTTGCTGTCAATACCTCTCGGAGCCGCTCAGCAGCGTATTTGGTGAAGGGACTCTTAGGCCCAGTCACCAGTGCATCTGGATCGGCGAAGTACTCATCGCGGTAGTCAGTGTTCGCCATCCACCAGGCAAAAGTGTCGGTCAAATCCACCGGGTACCAGCGGTGGCCACTGGAAGTCGTGGCCATCTCGAAAAGTTCCATCCGCGCCCGGAGTTTCCGTTCGTCGATCTTGGGGTAGACCACGAAGATCGCCTTCTGATCGCCGGCCAGGTTGCGCTGCCACGGCGCGCCGATGTGGCCACGGTATCGAGCCGCCAGCTCTTTGATTCTTCCCATTCGCCTACCGCCTTTCGTCCGGGGTCAGAAGCCGCGAGAAAGCCACGTCGATCACGCCGCCCGACTGGCTCATGTCCAGGAAGCCTAGCCGTCGGGCGTCCATTGCTAGGTGCATCAGTTCGCTGGGCGGCGCGTCGAGCACCTGTGCCCAAAGCGTCTCGAAGAGCGGCGCCCCTCGGGTGCCGGCGAGATAGCCCAGCAGAAGGGCAAATGCCGTGGTCGCCGCCGTCGGCGTGACGCTCTGGCGGACCTTGCGGCCGCGTCCTTTCAGGTGTCCCGATTGCGTCCAGGAGGAGGCCGCGTTCCGCACAACCTTATCGAGGGTGCTCTCGTTGAGCCGGCTACCGACTGCCCGGTTGAGCGCGTCCGTCATCTGCTGCCGTGCGAGTTCTTCGCCGGGGCGCATCCGCAAGACGGGCGGCGCGGTCACCCGAAGAAGCGGGTCACGTGCGAGGGCGAGCAACAGAGCAAGGACCGATTGGCCGTCGCGGTCGGCGTACCAGCAGCGCCGCATGACCCGGAACAGCAGCACATTCGGGTCGAGGGCGTACAACTCGGAGAGCCGCTGACTGGAGAGCTTCCGCGTCGCCGCGGTGCGCTTGCCCAGGCAGTTGTCCTCTTGGATCGCCGAGAGGTAGCTGCCGCGCGTTGCCTCGGGCCGGCAGTTGGCCAGCACCGCCCGAAGGTCATCAAGCATGATTGTGCGGCTGGTGTGCGTGCCCTTGTCACCCCACCGGAAACCGGCGTCGCGCAGACGCGCTTCGTCGCCTTTCGTGCTGGGTCGAAACCCGTCTGTTGGCAGTATCGCGTCCATGGGAAATATTATACCATCTCGCCGGCCAGTTTGCCGGCGAAATCTGAACAAATCTTTGGCCGGCCCCACGATTGTCATAACTGCCTGTGGAAAAACCATTTGCGTGCCATATCGACACGCACACCAAAGCGAGTGACCCATTGTCAATCGCGGAAACAACTTGAACCAGGCCACATAAACGGCAAACATGCTCGTGTCGCGAGAGCATAGCGACCGGCTCGGCTTGCCCTATCCGGGATCGGGAACCGGCGAACCATAAGGAGCCTCAGACATGACAAACCGGAAGACGTACCACGTGACCGCCGATGGCGAAGGCGGCTGGCGGGTGAAGGCCGAAGGTGCCTCTCGCGCGTCGAGCACGCACGAAGACAAGGCGGACGCCGTGCAGAGCGCCAAGGACTTGGTCAAGGCCTAGACCTTGGGGCAGGTCGTCATCCACGGCAGAGATGGCAAGATTCAGACCGAGCACACCTACGGCAACGACCCGCACCCGCCGAAGGGATGAGTCGCGCCGGCTGTTGACAGTGGCGAACCCAACGCCTCCATTCCCGCCACCGCCCGGGCCAGTTCCGCCAGCGGTCCCGCCGGCGCGCCGCCCGTTGCCCCAAAGACCTCCAGCAATTGGCGATAGTACCACAGGGTTCCTTCTCGCCCGCCGCTGAAGCACCGCCAGACCGCCTCCCCCGACGTTTGATAGTCCATCAGAATAGACAGGGCGTTGTACAGCTTGTCGCAGACTGCCACCAACAGCACCGACCTGGAGGAGCCGGCGAGATGCTTGAGGTATGCCTGCTTACGTTGCCGCCAGGGTGGCTTGGGACTCCCCTCAGAGTCCGTACAACCCTCTACAATCGCCAGCACGGCCTGGCCAAACCGCTGGCTAATCTCTGGACGCGCAACATCCGCCTCGCCGTCCTCCAGCGCGTCATGGAGCAGAGCGGCGATGGCCTCATCTTCCGTCGCGCCGTTCTCTAACACCAGGCTCGCCACCCCCAGCACGTGCGCCAAGTAGGGCGTCCCCTTGGTCTTGCGCACCTGCTGGCTGTGCACCTCTTCCGCAAACCGGATCGCCTCCAAGAAACGGGTCGTCAGTGTCATCGCACCTCCCATCTGCCGCCATCGTGCCGCCGCCATCAGCCGTGCCGCACCCCGCGCCCCGAAGCCGGCCACCGTGTCCGCCGCGCAGAGCATCCCCCCATCTGTCGGCGATCAGGCATCCAGACCCCACCGAGCCGGCCTGGCCCTGCTGGCCACGCTTTCTGGCCGGCCGCAAAACCCTCACACGGGTTCCGCCCGCCGACAGCCAGCCGCGGCTCTCATCGCCCAACGCATCCACCAAAGAGAAGTCCCGCCCTCACACCTGTAGTATACCACAAACCCCGCTCACCCTGCAACACTTTTTCTGCGGCCGGCCCGGTTTTTTTTCGTTTCACCGGACCCCATTGCCGGGATGCAGGGTCTTTGGCGGCGCCCATCCCGCGCTGCCCCGCCCACCGGGATGTTTACCTCCCTGCCGCCAGGTAATACGTGTTGCCCAGCGGGTCAGTGCCGCCCTGGGGGTCGCTGGTTGCCTGTGGGAACGCCAGGCGGGCGGTTGGGCGAGCAGCGACATCCACCTCTGCCTCCAGGGCGGGCGTGGCGTGCTCCTCCACACCTGCCTGCACCCGTGCGGACCCGGACAATGCAGCACGGACTGTAAAGAGGCTTGAGCCGAGAACGTGGCGGAGGTACTATCGAGGCCAGCCGGGGCGGCGGGATGGCTGCCAGCCCAGCGGCCCGGCCCAGACGGGAATCCCGGCGGCAATGGTGAAATGCTTCCTAGAAGACGTGAGCGAGCCTTGCGCCCGGCGGGTGCCCAAGAACAGGTGAATAGTGGATAAATCGTTGAATTGGGAAAAGCGGGTGTTGCTGGTGGATTGCTCGCCGGCATATTGGAATAAGCTGACGGCGCTGGGATATCTGGTGGAGCCTGGGGCCTTGCGGCATCCCGACCTATCTAGCGCCGCCGCTGATGACCGCTACTCTTTTTCCGCGCCAAGGCCAGTGTATGACTATGGAACTGTCCTTTATGACCCAGCACAACGTTCCGCCCGACCCAGCAATGCGGAATACGGACCAAGGAGTCCGAAGATCAAACCTCCCCTCGACTGGGAGGCGGCATTGACAAAGGCAGGCACGACCGCCATCATTTTCCTGAAAAACATCCAAAGGCAAGAAGACTTGGATCCTTATCGGTGCTTCTGGTCGCCTTTGAAGATGAAGAGCAACAGGGATACAACCTCTCGATTGGCAGATACGCCCATGTCCAAGAAACTGGCCAGCGTACTCCACGTCGCAATTGCTGATGTGCGGACTCCGTTGCTGGCAGTGGAGGCTTCGGACGTCTACACTCAGCGGCCAGATACGTGGAAGGATGCTGTCCCAGTACTGGTAAACCCAGCGGGGAATATGCACGCCTTCTGGGTCGGCAAGGGACAGGGCGGCATTCTGTTCTTGCCGGCGTTCAAGGACAACCTGGCGGTTCTGGTCGCTCTGCTGGGCCTGCCCCTCAAACAAGTGCTGGCGGACGTGAGGGAAGCCGCAACAACGCCTGTCATATCTGAAGCGGCTGCCGCCCGGCGAGCCTTGGAGGAGGGCCAGGCCGGGGAGCGGGGAGCGAAGAAGATGGATCGGCGTGAGGCGAGCGCGCGAGCATGGAGACTGTTGAGGGAGAATCCAAAGATGGGGGCGCGGGAGTTGGCCAAGGCTATTCCGTGCGCTTTGGGCATGGTGTCAAAGTTGCCCGCGTGGAGGGCGACGCAGGAGCAGCTACTCAAGGGCAAGACGCCCAAGTTGAAAGCTGTATCCTTGACGCCGGAACTGCAAGCCTGCCTGGGGGAGGATGTCGAGACGGTGGAGAGCCTTACGGAAGATCAGCGAAAAGACGAGGCGGTGGACGAGTACAAACGCTTCGTGCCGCGTCGCCAGCCGTAAGCCGCGCCGTTCACGCCCTGTTCACGCCCTGTTCATGAACACGCCGAGGGGGAAAATACCGCGTTTTTGCCTACGCCAGGGCCTTTTTTACCTTGTTCACGCCTTGTTCACGTGAACGGCCGCCTATCAATGGAGGGCAAAAGAGGCCCTTCGGGAGCGCGAGACGTGGGTGAGACAAAATTATTGACGGCGGGGGTTGCGGCGGAGCGGTTGGGCGCGCCTCTGCATCGCGTCCTGTATGTTCTGCGGACGCGCCAGCACATTCAACCAGTGGCGCGGGCGGGGACGTTCAGATTGTATTCGACGAAGTCTCTGCCGCTGTTGCGGGATGAGCTGGACGCCATTGCCGCGCGGCGCGGGAAGCGGGGACAGCCATGAGCAACCCCGCCACACTTGCCGCACCCGCGCCTCTGCTGCTAAACGCGTCGGAGGCGGCGGCGATGCTGGGGGTTTCGCGTAGTCACTTCTACTCGCTCCAGGCGAGCGGCCGCCTGCCCCTGCCGGTGCGGCTGGGCGGTGCGGTGCGGTGGCGGCGGACGGAGTTGGAGATGTGGGTGCTGGCGGGCTGTCCTCCGCGCGACCGGTGGCGGCGGGCGGGGGAGCGCGGGGCCGTGGAAGCCACGCAAACCGGCCTGGCGGGTGCAGGGACGGCTAGAGAGGGTATGACACGGCGAGCAAAGACACAAAATCAGGCAGTGAGTCATGGATGACAGGCAGTTAGAGACGAAAAGGCAGGCGATGGGTAGTACCGCCCGGCGGCGATTGGGCGGGGTGTGGCTCGCCAGCCGCCGGGTGGGCCGCAGCTTCGTCTGGCGCGTCCGGTGGGTGAACGAGCGCGGGGTGTGTCGGTCGCTGACTATCGGGACCGACCGCCGCGCGGCAGCCGAGCACGCGGCCCACCTGCGGGCCGAGCAGCGGCGGCGGCTGCTGCGGCCGGGGTCGCTGGCCTGGTCCGAGTTCGCCCGGCGGGACCTGGAGGACTTCGAGGTCACCCGGCGGCCGGGGACGGCGGAACTGGTGGAACGAACCTATCGGCTCTTTGGCGAGTCGCTGGGCCTCGATAAGGCCCTCGACGACCTGAGCTTCGCCGACGTGGAGCGGTTTCGACGCGGCCGCCTGGCCGGGGGCGTCTCGCCGGCGACGGTGAACCTCGATCTGCGTAACCTGCGTGGTGCCTTCAACCGGGCGGTGCGGCGGGGCTGCCTGGAGAAAAGCCCTCTCGCCGGCCGGTTCCGGGACGTGGCGCTGCGGGAGCCGGAGCCCTGCCCCCGGATGCTCCAGGCCGAGGAGTTCGCCCGCCTGCTGGCGGCCTGCCCGACGGAGGCATGGCGCGGCGTCTGCCTGATCGGCTACTGGCAGGGGCTGCGGATCGGGGAGATTCTGGCCCTGGAGTGGTCGGACGTTGAGCTGCTGGCCGGGGTGTTGCACGTGCGGAACAAGCCGGGTCAGCCCACCAAGAGCGGCAAGAACCGCACGATCCCCCTGGCGGAGGTCACCCAGCGCTGGCTGCGGCGGAAGTCCGGCGGAACCGGCTACGTGATCGGCTCGACCAGCCGGCGGCCGGGTCGGCGGGCGCGGGTGTCCAAGGTCTCGGCGGCGTTCAGCCAGATCGTCCGCAAGGCGGGGCTGGTGGACGGGCAGGGCAAGGCGCTCTACAGCCTCCACGACCTGCGGCGGACGTGCCTGACCCGGTGGCTGGAAGATGGCGCCGACCTGCGGGCGGTGCAGACCCTGGCCGGGCACGCCTCAGTTCAGACCACCTTGCGGCACTACGCGGCGGTTACGACCCGGAGCCTGACCGAGGTGGTGGCTCGGCGCGATAAGGCGGCGGTATCATTTCGGTAATGGTACCGCAATGATATTGAGTGAGGACGGGTCAGAACGGGTGAGAACGGGTCGGGACGGGAAGGAAGATACTATGTCAGAAAAACGATCTCATCAGTTTGGCGCCAGGGTACGGGAAGTGCGGGAGGAGAGGAAAAAGACCGACCAGAGATTCTCGGTGCGGGGTTTCGCCAAGATGGTCGGCCTGAGTCCGACCTTTATCAGCTTTATGGAGCGAGGACAGTTCGCCCCGCCCTCGCCGCAAAAGATCATCAGGATGGCCGAGGTCCTGGACCTGAACGCCGACGAACTGCTGTCGCTGGCCGGCCGGGTGGACCCGGCATTGATCGAGTTGATCTGCCAGGAGCCGGTCTTTTTGCCGTTCGTCCTTCGCGCGGCGAGTGGGTTGTCCGGGCGGGAGCGAATCAGACTCAGATCGCTGTTGACCCAGTTTGGGCGGGGCAAGCGAGCCGACCGTAAGACGAGATAAGGAATGATGTTATGATAGGCAAGCTAACCCCCAAGCAAGCGGCCTTTTGCGAGCAGTACCTGGTGGACCTGAACGCCGCCGCCGCCGCTCGCCGGGCGGGGTACAGCGTCAGGTACGCGGACCGGGAGGGGTGGCGAATGCTGAGAAAAGTAGAGATTCAGGAGAAAATTGGGGTGTTGATGGCGGAGCGGGCGAAGCGGGTGGGGATCGAGGCGGATGAGGTTCTGCGCGAGATCGCCCGGGTGGCCTACGGGTCCTTGGGGGACTTCTGCACCTGGGGGCCGGAGGGGGTGGTCTTGCGGGATGCCAGCCTGGTGGCGCCGGAGAAACTGCGGGCGCTCGAGTCGATTGTGCACACGCAGAACGCCGGCGGCAGCAGTACGAGGGTGCGGCTGAAAAACTCGGTGGGCGCTCTGGAGATGTTGGCCCGGCACCTGGGGCTGTTCGACAAGGACAAGGTGGAACTGGTGGAATCCCCGCACGACCCGGAGCGGCTGGCCCGGACGTTGGCGATCTTGCAGCAGCATGGCTTTCGGATTCCCAATGCGGCCTTCGCCGCGCGCGGCAAGGGCTTGGAGAAGGGCTTGGCTGGCGGGAGCGACGGGGGCAAGCCGGTGAAGCATGGTTGAGACATTTCTTCGCACATCCCTGTCGCTTTCGCGGCGGCGCGACCTGACGGGCTCCGCGAAGCGACTTTACGGGCTGTTGCAGTTCCGGCAAGGCCAGAACGAAGTGAGCTGGTGGAGCATTCGCTCATTGGCGGTGGACTTGGGGGTATCGGAACGGACAATCCAGCGCACGGTCAAGAAGCTTGTGAAGGCGGGGGGACTGGAAGTGGAGTGGAGCCGGGGAGGAAGGGGGCGGAAAGGGAAGGGCAGGACGAACAGATACCGCGTAAAGAACGGTGACATCTTGACACCCTTGGAAGCAGGCAACGGTGACAGAATGTCGGGGTTGAACGGTGACATTTTGACACCCGAAAAGATAAAGAGGAGAAAAGGAAAAGAAGAGATTTGGCGCCCTCCAGCGGGGTTATCTGCTGTCGCGCATTCGGAGGTGTTGCTTTGCGAGCAGAGGGTGGCGCCGGGGGTGGCTGTCTCCCTGGCCCGGCAGCACTCGCCGGAGGCGATCCGGGTGGCGATCTACAACGCCGTTAGTAAGGCGGAACCCGCCCGGCGGCGGGGGGAGGACTTCAACCTGCCCGGGTATATCGTGGCGTCGCTGAACGATAGCGCGGCAGAGGGTAGGCCCGTAAGGCCCAACGCGATTGTCCGGCATAATATGGCCACAGCGGACCAGCGGGCGGCCAGGCAGAGGCGGCAGGCTGAGACGGTCCGGCAACAGGCGCGAGACTTCAAGGAGTATGGTGACTTGGCAGAAAAGACCCCGGCGAGCGCCAGGATCGGCCCGGCGGAACCGGCCCAAGCGATGGCTTGACAGGCGGTGTGGACCCGGGCAAGGTGTAGATTGGGGCCGGGCGCAACGGCCCGCACACGGAAAGGCAGGTGGGCCATGCGGCTATTCAAGGGAACATATCTGGACCCAACGACCGGGCGGCGGGTGCCGGCGGCGCGGTGGAGCTTGGACTTCACCGACCACCTGCAACGCCGGCAACGAATTGGCTTGGCGATCACCGACAGGCGGGCGTGTGAGGCGATAGGCCGCAACGTCGAGGCGCTGGTATCTCGCAAGCTGGCCGGCCTGGGGCCGGATGCCGAGCTTACCCGTTGGCTGGAGGTGATACCCGGCGCGCTGCGGGACAAACTCGCCGCAATTGGGCTGCTGTCCGGCGAGCGGGCGGCGGGCGGCAAGCCGTTGCGGGGACACGTGGAGGACTTCCGGCAATGCCTCCTGGCGCGGGGCAATACTGTCAAGCACGCGGACTTGACGGCCCAACGGGTGCGGCGGATTTTCGACGGGTGCGGGTTTACCACGTGGACAGAGATCGCGGCGGCGGCGGTGCAACGCTTCCTCGCGGGGCTTCGGCAAAGCGAGCGGCGGTTTTCAGCGCAGAGTTTTAATCACCACCTGCGGGCCGTGAAGTCGTTTTGCCGGTGGATGGTGCGGGAGCGGCGGGCAAGTGAGGACCCTCTTGCCCACCTGTCGCTTCTCAATGCCCGAACGGACCGGCGGCATACGCGGCGAGCCTTGACCCCGGATGAGATCAGGCGGCTGCTGGAAACCACGCGGAACCAGCCGACGCGGTACGGCATGACCGGCTCGGAGCGGGCGCTGTTGTACCTTTTGGCCGTGGAAACGGGTTTGAGGTCGAACGAGTTGAGGAACTTGAGGACACGCGACTTCGACTTGAACGGCCTTACAGTAGCCCTGGAAGCCGCGTACAGCAAACATCGGCGGCAGGATATACTTCCGCTGCGGCCGGACACGGCAGAGGCCCTACGGGGCCACCTGGCGGGTCGGCTGCCCACGGCGGCGGCGTTCAGGATGCCCAATGCCGGAAACGTATCCCGGATGATCCGTCTGGACCTGCTGGCGGCGGCTGTGGATACCGCAGGGGTGGATTTTCACGCCCTACGGCACACCACGGCAAGCCTCCTGGCGAGCACTGGGGCAAATCCGAAGGTTGCCCAAAGTTTGATGCGCCATTCGACGGTTGAGCTCACCCTTGGCTGTTACTCGCACCTGTACAAAGGGCAGGACCGCGACGCGCTCGAGCGATTGCCGGACTTCACCCAACCCGTCCGCCAGCAGCAACGCGCGACCGGGACCGATGACCCGGAGCCGGTCGAGTTTCACTCTGCCAAAACCCCTGCCAAAATCTGCGGAAACGGGCGGACGTCGGCGGGCTTGGACGGACACAAAGGCGCGTTTTTGGCAAAAGTGCAGAATGCCGAGAAACAACCCCTGGCTAGCGAAAAACCGCATCCCCTTGCGGAAGAATGCGGCTTGTGCTCAACCACGCCCGGCAGGACTCGAACCTGCGACCTACGGATTAGAAATCCGTTGCTCTATCCGGCTGAGCTACGGGCGTAGGGGTCCCTGCGGGGGGACCAGGTCGCGGCGGACACGCCGCCGCGACCCGTGCGCGAGAGGCCCCTCGCCCGGCCGTTGGCCCGGTGTACCGGAAACCTCTCCCGCACCAGGGGGCATTTTATCGCCCGGCTCGGCAAATACAATCGGTCGGAAAGGCTGGCCCGCCCACCCCCCCCATCATACTTCTCCCCTGTTCACCTGCTCCCCTGCTCACCTCTCCCGCGCAGCGCCCCCCCGTCTCGCCCGGCGGCGCGGTCAGTGCACCGGTCGGAGCGCGATCAGTTCTCGTTGCGCTCGGTAGGCGAGGGTGCTCTGCGGGTCCAGCTCGCACACCGCCCGCCAACTGGCCGTGGCGCGGTCAATCAACCCCATGTTCTGCAGTGCCAGGGCCAGGTTGGCGTGAATCTCCACGTTTTCCGGATTGCTCTTCAACGCCGTCTCAAAATGCTCCACCGCCAGCGCGAATTGCATCTTGTCGCAGTACATCAACCCCAGCCGGTAGTGCAGGTCCACGTATTCCGGTTTGCACTCCAGGGCCTGGCGCAACTCGGCGATGCCGTCCTCGGTGCGCCCTTGCTCGCGCAGCGTCAGGCCCAGCTTGATGCGGGCCTTGACGTACGCCGGGTTGATCCGCAAGGCCTGCTGAAACTGCTCGACCGCTTCGCCGTGTCGGCCACGCCCGCGCAACAATAGACCATACCGGTAGTGCAGGTCGGCGTGGTTCGGACGTTCCAGCACCGTCTGACGGTGCCGCTCGATCTGCAAGTCCAGCAGGTCGTTCACCTCCCGTTCGTCGTCCGCCTCGCCCTCCTTCGCCGCACCCAGCTCCCGCCGACACTGTTGCGCCAAGGCGGCCTTCAGTTGCAGCCGCGCCATCTCCGCGAACAGCAGGTTCGTGTTCGGCTCCAGCGCCCCCGCCAGCTCCAGCGTATCCGCCGCCGCCGCCCCTTGCCCCTCATACTGCTGTGCGATCCCCAGGCCCACGTACGCCGTGATCAGTTGATCGTTGATCTCAATCGCCCGATTGAAACTCGCCGCCGCCGGGCAATATCGTCCCCGCCGTAAGTGCTGCGTCCCCAGCTTCACCGCCGCCTCCAGATACCCCGGATGGTGCTCCAACGCCCGCTCATAGTACCGCACCGCCGCCTCGTCGTTGCCCGCCTGGCTGTACAGATCGCCCAAACGCAGGAACGTGTCCGCAAACTCCCCCTGCTCCTCCAGAATGTGGTGCATCTGCTCGATGGCCTCGCGCAATTGCCCCGCCTGCGCCAGCGACTGCACGTAGTCGTCGTGCAGCTCGAAATTGTCCGGCTCGATCGTCAACGCCCGTTCAAACGCCGCAATCGCCTGCTGATATTGCCCCAACTGCAGGTGCAACTGCCCCAAAATCAAATACACTCCCACGTCTTCCGGGTGCTCCTCCTTGAGCGCCGTGTAGAGCTCAATCGCCCCCGCGTAATCCTCGTTCTTGACGCAAATCGCCGCCAACCGCTCCCGGGGTTGGCGCAGATACGGCCGACCCGCCGCCGCCTCCTCGTAATACCGCCGGGCCGGCGCCGGGTCCCCAGCCTGCTCTCGACACAAGCCCAGCCCAAACAGCACGCGGCTGTCCCGCGGCGCACGCCGCTGCGCCTCCTCCAACTGCCCCGCCGCCTCGATCAGCCTGCCCTCCGCCAGGTGCAACGCCGCCCAAGTCAGACGCGCCTCGATGTCCCCCTCGTCCTCCGCCAGCACCTCCTCCAGCAACGCCTCCGCCTTGTCCGGCACCCCCGTCTGCACCAGGTGGATCGCCAACCGCAGACGGTTTCCCCGATGCCGAGCGTCTCCTGCCATCGCTTCCGCGAGCACTCCCTCCTCCTCCCGGCTCAACGGCCGAGACATCGGCAACACCAACTCCAGAAACGGCTTCTCCAAGCCCTTGCCTAACAATTCCAACAGCGTGCTCATGGCTTGTCCTCTTCTCCTCCGTCCTCGCTCGGAATGCCCACGCCGCCCTCCCCCCTCACCCTCTCCCGCTTCTCAAGCCGCCCACCCGCCCAGCCGGGCCAACGCCTCGCGGGCCGCCTGATAGTTCCCGTTCAGGGCCAGGGCCTTCTCATACTGCTCGCGGGCCTCCCCCGGCCGTCCCAGTTGTTGGTACGCCTGCCCCAGCAGCACCCGCACGTCGGCGTATCCCGCCCCGCCTGCCGCCGCCTGCTCGAGCGCCGCCGCCGCCTTGCCTGGCCGACCCGCCCGACTGTATAGCCGACCCAGCAAAATCAACGCCTGTGCGTACCGCGGGTTCACGCGCAGCGCCCGACGCGCCGCCCCCACCGCCGCCGCCAGCCGTCCCAGCCGCTCCAGCACCAGGCCCCGCTGATACTGCAGGTCCGCGTGCCCCCCGCTGCGGGCCAGCACCGCCTCCAATGCCGCCAAAACTCGCTCCCCCTGCCCAGCCAACTCCTCGCCCGCGCACCCCTCCAGCAGCGTCATGGCGCACTCCGGCTCCTCCGCCACCACCTCCGCCAGCTTGTCCGCCGTCCGCTCGTCCCACGGTAGGGGCGCCGGGTTTAGCCACGAACCGCCCGGAAAACGCCGATTCGAAAGACTACGCGCCGCCAATTGCGCCAGTTGTCGGATCCGCGCGTCCCCCAGGCCCAACTGTAACGCCTGCTGAAACTGCACGTACGCCTCGTCAAACCGCCCTTGCGCGGCGTACGTCAAACCCAACAAGTACAACGTGTCCGCCCGCCGCGGCTCCGCCTCCAACGCCCGGTGGAACCATTCCTCCGCTGCCCGATACTCCTCTCGGTCGGCGTGGAACATCCCCAGCCCATGAGCCAACGCCGCGTCCCGCGCCCTCCGTCGCAGGCCGTCGTGGAGCGTCGCCGTCGCCTCGGTCTCCCGCCCCTGCTGCCACAACGCCAACGCCACCCTCAGCCTCAGGTGCCCGTCGTCCGGCTGCGCCTTCAACGCCCGCGCCCAGTCCCCGTATGCTTGCTCTGCCGCCACCGGGGCCTCGCTCAACGTCGATGTGCCCCTGCCCCGCCCGCCGTCCACGCCTGGCGACATCACGCTGCCTGCTCCCCTGGTATGCCCAGGTCTTCGGCTTGTTCGCCTTCCCATAGTCCTAAGTCCTTAACTTGTTTGCCGCACGGCATTTGTCGTGGGGAAAGCCCCGGCCGCCATGCACGGTATCGACCCCCTGACAGGATGGCTTAATCCCCCCGACCCCAATAACCGCTCTGGAATCGCGGTTCCGACCCGCCCCAACCCGCCCAAGCCGCAGAACTAGGTCAGACCAAATCCGCCCCGACGGAACATCCCGCATCCCTGCTTAGACCGGAACCACCCCACCGCCGGCAAGTGATCGGAGCTGCTTGGCGCCCCGTTGCAGAAATCGTGTCGCGCGCATCTTGCCCGCCCAGAAGCCTTGGCACGCCCGCACGCCGCTACGCCGCCCCCGCCAGCTCCCGCCGAATATAATCGGCCCGCGCCCGATCCCGGCCCCCGGCGTCCAGGTCCTCCCCGAACAGCGTCTGCAGGTGCGCCGGCTGCGCCGTCAGGAACAGCCGGTTCACCGTGCTCATCCGCACGTCCCGAAAACGCCCCAGATGAATCCCCAGACGAATGTAGCTCAGCAGATACAACGCCTCCTCCGAACTGACCATCCGCGCGTGGCTCAGAATCCCCTTCGCCCGAAAAATCTTGTCGTCCAGCGCCGTCGCCTTCCCCTCCGACAGCTTCTTGCGGGCCCGCCGTTCGTACTCCACCATCGGCTCGACCGCGTGCCGCGTCAGATCGTCGATGATCTGCTCCTCCGTCTTCCCCAACGCCGTCTGGTTGGAAAGCTGGTAAAAATCCCCCACCGGCTCGCTCCCCTCCCCGTACAGACCACGCACCGCCAGACGCAGGTCCTTCGCCGCCCGCAACACCTTCTCGATCTCTCCCGTCATCTTCAACGCCGGCAGGTGCAGCATCACGCTCACCCGCATCCCCGTCCCCGTGTTCGTCGGGCACGCCGTCAGATACCCGTACTCCGCCGAAAAAGCGTATTCCACCTGCCCCTCCAGTTGCTCATCCACCCGGCAGATCCGCTCGTACGTCTCCCGCAGTTGCAGCCCGTTCGCCATCATCTGGATCCGCAGGTGATCCTCCTCGTTGACCATCACCGCCAGGCTCTCATCCGGCGTCAACGCCACCGCCCGCGGCCCGCCCGTCTCCGCCAGCTCCCGCGAAATCAAGTGCCGCTCCGTCAGCACCTGCCGCTGCAACGCCGTCACCTGCTCCATCGGCACGTACCACAACGATCCCTGCACGTCCGTCGCCGTCAGCTTCTCCCGCACGAACTCCAGCACCTGCCGCTGTTGCGCCTCGTCCGCCTGACCGCAAAAGAAAAAACCCGCCAGGTTCCGCGCCAGCCGCACCCGCGAGGAAATGACAATGTCATTCACCGGGCCCGTCTCGTCGAGCCACGCCCCCACCCGCTGGTATAACCCTGACAGGTCCATCGCTGCCCTTCAGCTCAGCAACCGCATCTCGTCCCGCAGCCGCGCCGCCCGCTCGTAGTCCTCCGCCTCCACCGCCTGCCGCAAGTCCTGCCGCAGCCGCAGCAACCGAACCTGCTTGCCCGCCGCGCTCTCGCTGCACCGCCGCGGCACCCGACCCAGGTGCCGCGTCGCACCCTCCTGCACCCGCTCCAAAAGACCACGCAGCGGCTTCTCGAACGCCGTGTAATCGTTCGGACACCCCAGCAAGCCACCCTTGCGGAACTCCAGCCAGCTCAGCCCGCACTGCTCGCACCGCAATCCCCCCAGCTCCTGCGCCTCCGCCTGCGCCGACATCAGGCTCGTCAACAACTCGCTGATCGGCGCCGGCGCCTTGATCGCGATCCCCTCCTTCTGCGCACACGCCTCGCACAGGTGCCTCTCCGTCTTCTTGCCGTTCACGATCTCCGTCAGGTGCACCGTTGCCGCCTTGTCGCACATCTGACACTGCATCACGTGTTCCCCACAGCCAATCCCCGGCTGACTTTCCCGCCCCCTGCTGACCGACCCACCGTTCCCAGCTACACTATCATCTTAGGTCATTATCAAACTATCGTCAATAGTGGCTCCTAACCTTCGGCCAAGCCGCCACTTACCGCATTTCACCCCGCCCCGGCGCCTCGCCCGACCGCACGGTCCCTCCGCGCCGCGATCCTGCCATTCCCGGAAATCTCCCCCCTCCTCCCCCGCCAGCCTGGGTAGGCCCATCCGTCCCCCGAACCACCGCCTACGGCCGGTAGGCCGCACGGCACGACCCCGTCTCCCACACCGCCACCTCCGCTAATTCCACCCCCGCCGGCAGCCGCTCACGCAACCGCTCATAAATCGTCCGCGCCACCCGCTCCGTGGACGGATTCATCCCCCGGAACTCCTCCAGGTCCTCCAGCCGCGCCGCCTGGCTCAACGGTTCCACCGCCCCCCGCAACGCCCGCTCCAGCTCCTGGAAGTCCAGCACCAACCCCTCCCCGTTCAACTCCTCCCGCCGCACCGTCGCTCGCACCCGCCAATTGTGCCGGTGCACCCTCTCCCGCTCCCCGGCGCCCAACGCCAGCCCGTGCCCGGCCCGGAAAACCACCTCTTTGGACGCCTCGTACATCCCGCCTCCACGCCGCCCCCGCCCCTCCCTCCCTATTCTTTCTCCTGCTCACCTGCTCCCCTGCTCAACTCTCTCGCGCAGCGCCCTTCCTCCTCTTTCTTTCTCCTGTTCGCCTGCTCACCTGTTCTCCTGCTCTCGCCCCGCGCCCCCCGCCCGCGGCAGCTTCCGCCGCAGCCGCTCATATACCGACGCCGGCACCAGGCTCGATACATCTCCCCCGTATCTCCCCACCTCCCGGATCAGCGTGGACGAGGTGAATCCGTACTTCTCGTCCGTCATGATGAACACCGTCTCCACCCCCGCCACCGCCCGGTTCGTCAGCGCCAACTGAAACTCATACTGCACGTCCGTCAGGTTCCGCAAACCCCGCACGATCACCTGCGCCTCCTGGCTCCTGACGTAGTCCACCGTCAGCCCCGTGAACCGCTCCACCTTCACCCCCGGCAGCCCCCGCACCAACTCGCGGATCATCTCCATCCGCTCCTCCCCCGTGAACAGCGTGTCCTTGACCGGACTGTCGCCCACCGCCACGATCAGCTCGTCGAAAATCTTGCTGTCCCGGTGGCTGACGTCCAGGTGCCCGTTGGTAATCGGATCGAACGAGCCGGGAAACACCGCCCGGACGAACTTGTTGGGCGCCATCGCTTGCTCCTCTGCCCTCGTCTCATCAGCCGCCCCGCTCCGCCCGTATCCTACGCCCCCGCCCCAAAAACCGCAAGAGCCTCCTCGCCCCCCCTGCCGCGCCGCCGAAACCGCCCCCGACTCCTCCCTCCCCCCGCCCCCGCTTGCACAACTATTTCGCCCCGTCATCTGGTGACGGGGTTCTCCTTATGGCTCTTCATGCCCTGGCCCCGCCCTCCTGTCATTCCCGCGCAAGCATGTCATTCCCGCGTAAGCGGGAATCCAGTATTTTCTGAAATCCAAAATCTTTCACCCTTTCTCACCCTTTCCCACCTTCACACTTTT
>Ga0315295_10000686_pt1 | contig 29393 bp, 28 predicted proteins | sample YL17G14_0_MG_FD_204453 | JGI IMG/M metagenome (GOLD analysis project Ga0315295, IMG submission 204453) | Sediment microbial communities from Yellowstone Lake, YNP, Wyoming, USA - YL17G14_0 | ecosystem: Environmental > Aquatic > Freshwater > Lake > Sediment | place: USA: Wyoming | collected... | reverse complement strand
TTTAGCATATTCTCCACAAAATTCCCCCCACCCTTCCCCCTGCACCCCGCTTTCCCGAACAGACCGGAAGTACGAATTATAAAATATTTATCAAACGTATTCTCAACCAGCTGTTCTCCCTCTAATTTGCTCTTTCCATAAACGGATTGCGGATTGGGTGGATCGGTTTCGACATAAGGAGTCTTTTTCTTGCCATCAAAAACATAATCTGTTGAGTAATGGACCATTATCGCCCTGATCTTCTTACATACCATCGCCACATTCTTCGCGCCTTCCGCATTTACCCGGAAGGCCTCTTTGGTGTTCTTTTCTGCCTCATCAACTTTATTATAGGCGGCGGTATTAATGACTATATCCGGAGAATGCTTTGAAAGGACCGATTCGCACCGCGCAGCGTCGGTTATATCGATATCTTTTATGGTCAGAGGAATCTGCTCGGTTTTATCTAATACCCTGCAAAGGTCATAGCCCAATTGGCCGTCGGCGCCGATGATCGCGATCTTCATCTATTCTGGACGGTCCAGATGTCCTCGAATTTTTCGACCGGCTCGCGGTATTCATCCGGCTGTTTATAATTAAAGAGTTCGGTAGGGATATTGATGATACTGCAGAGATCCGACAGTCCCATCATGCCGTGCATCACCAAGGGAGGGATTATGAGGAGCGCTTCTTCGCCGGCTTCACCTAAAATGACCACCTGATATTTGCCTTTGGTTTTAGAATTTTCCCGGGTATCATGCAAGCCGATCTTGGCGGTGCCAAAAGGCACAAGGAAATAATCGGTCTGGACCTTATGCATGTGCCAGGCCTTGATCACTCCGCGGTTACAGGTAGTCATGTAGATCTGGCCAAATTTCTTGAAGAACTTGTCATCCGACCGCATGATTTCCATCAGATATCCACGATCGTCCACATGCCTTTTCAGTGGTATCTTTTGAACGCCCTCGATCTCTGCAAATTCTGCCATAACTCTCTCCTTTTGGATCTTGACCTATTTTACCAAAAAATCAGATCCCCTTCAATGAATAAAAGATCAGGGCTTCCAGTTCCCAAACTATTACTTGTGTATCCTCGTGGCGCTTCCACCAATCCTTGGTCTGATAGCGGCTGGTCTGTACCGGGTAAGCGATGATCTTGAAGTCCGCGCCAAACTGTCGTTTGACCGTGCGCAGGGCTCTTCGCATATGGAAAGGAGAAGTAACTAGAATAATGGTTCTCATCCCCTTGTTTCTCAATGTTTCTGCTGAATATTTTGCGTCCTCATAGGTGGATTCGGATCTATCCTGGAGAAGAATGTCTTTTCCTGGAACTCCCAAAAACAAAGCCTGGCGTTTCATGTTTTCTGCATAAGTTTCCCCCCACATCACCGGCCCCCCGCTCATCAGGATTTTGGGGGCGTATCCATTTTTATAAAGGTCCACCGCCTGCGCCACCCGCTCGCCGTTGCTGTCTCCCGCCAAAACCAAGATAATATCCGCTTTTTCCAACTTATCCTGAACCACCAGATAATTGGCCAGTGCTTCCAGAAAATAAGGATGGATGATATAAACCAGAAAAACCATGAGTAATAATATGACCGCGATCCTGCCCAGCGTCTTCATTTGCTATTCTCCCAAAGAATCCTCTACCCGACCTTTGGTTATTAAACTCCTCAGATTCCTAAATAAGTTGAGCCCTTTATCAAATAAATAATAATAAAGCGGATCATATACCAGATCCATGGCCCCCACGAATTTCATAAGCTTGCCGTTGAATCCCTTCTTGAAGCGATAGACCCCGAAAAGCGGGTGATTCTCTTTTGGTTTGGCCGGTATCCCCCAGAGATCGTAGGTTTTAAATCCTTTATGCTTGGCCCATTTGATTATTTCCCAATGCAGAGCATGGTTGGGCATGACATTGCGGTGTTCGGAGGAGGAAGCGCCGTACATATACCAGATCCGGGAGCCAAAACAGAAGATCCAGACCGAGGCGATCGGGACTTTATCCAGGTAAGCCACAAAGATCCTGCCTAGATCATTTTTATTTAAACGATCAAATACTCTTTGATAATAACTCTTGGGGTGGATCAGGAATTCGTCCCGGCGCGCGGTTTCCCGATACCGCTCATAAAAAATATCCACCCCCTGCGGTGTGGGATCCTCCGCGACTTTAACTCCTTTTTTCTCGGCTAAACGAATATTGTAGCGGGTTTTTTCCTCAAAACTCCTGAGCAATTCATCCAAACCCTTGGTCAGGTCAAGAAACATCGTAGCTCTGGGCTGGACCTGTTTCTTCTGGATCTTGAATCCAAGCGCCTTATAGGCTGCTTGCTCTGATTCCTCGCTTTCCGGGTCTATTTTTAATAATATGGCTCCCTGCTTTCGCGCTTCGTCTTTTATGGCTCCAAGCAGATATTTGATATCACCTACCGGACCGCGGGGAGCATAAAAGATGGATTTCCCGATATAAGGCAGTTTTCTTTTTAAGATCGAGACTGCCGCTATTATCTTTCCGGAATCAAAAGCCGCCAGTCTGATCGGCTCCCATCCCTGGGAAGCCTTAACTTCCCCCCATTCATAAGATTGAAGTATCGGAGAATCAGGGGATCTGGCCACGAATTCATCCCAGGTATTGCGGTCAACTTCTCTTCTTATTTCCATGTGTTATAATTATAACATGATATTGATGATCGATAACTACGACTCCTTCACCTATAACCTGGTCCAATATTTTATGGAATTGGGTGAAAAATTAAAGGTTTATCGCAATGATAAGGTCAGTATCGCGGAGATCAAAGACCTGAATCCCTCTCGCATTGTTATATCCCCAGGACCAGGGGAACCGAAAGCTGCCGGGATCTCCTGTGACGTGGTTAAACAATTCGCCGGAAAGATCCCCATTTTAGGTGTTTGTCTGGGCGCCCAGGCCATCGGCTATGTTTATGGCGGAAAGATCGTTCGCGCCAAACAACTGATGCATGGCAAGACCTCTCAGATCCACCACGACGGCAAAACCATTTTTAAGGGGCTCCCCAACCCCTTCACCGCCACCCGCTACCATTCCCTGGTGGTGGAAAGAGAAACGTTTCCCGAGGTTTTAGAGGTTTCCGCCTGGACCAAGGAAGATGATGAGATCATGGGATTAAGGCATAAGCAATTCAAAGTGGAAGGGGTACAGTTCCATCCCGAATCTATTCTGACTTCTTCGGGGAAGGATCTGCTGGTGAACTTTTTGTCTCTTTAGTTTCGGTCTTTTTTTCTGCGGTCTTGGGTGCTTCCTCTTTTTTCTCCTTGCGGTAATCCGTCACATGAAAACCGGATCCCTTAAAGATTATCCCCGCTTTGGAGATCAAGCGCTTGATATGCCCCCCGCATTTCGGACAGGTCCTTAACGGTTCGTCGGTTATTTTCTGGAAATGCTCTAACTTGCCGCAGTTCTCACAGCGATACTCGTAGATCGGCATAGGTCAGATCAATCCGTCTTTGATCATCCGCTCGGCGATGAGCACGGCATTGAGCGCCGCCCCCCGACGCAGATTGTCGGATACGATCCACATCTCTATCCCGTTGGGAATGGAGATATCTTCACGAATTCTTCCCACCAAGGTGTCGTCCAATCCCACGCAATCGATGGGAGTCGGATAACCTCCATTTTTAGGATCATCCACCACTTTAATGGTTGGGAACTTGGATATTAGATCCCTGACCTCTTTAGCGGATATTTTCCTTTTAGTCTGAATATTGACCGATTCTGAATGGCCGATCGCTACCGGCACCCTCACCGTGGTCGCAGTGATGCGGATCTGCTCATCTTCCAGTATTTTCCTGGTCTCGTTGACCATTTTCATCTCTTCTTTGGTGTAGCCGTTCTCGATAAATTGGTCGATCTGCGGGATCACATTAAAGGCTATCCTTTTGGGCAGATATTTCACTTCCACTTTGGCGTTTGGATCAGCCAATAATATTTTAGTCTGCTCATACATCTCCGCCACCGCCTCCTTCCCCCACCCCGAAACCGATTGATAGGTTGAGACCACGATCCGCTCGATGCCCACTGCGTCATAGATGGGTTTTAAGGGCAGGACCATCTGCGCGGTCGAGCAGTTGGGATTAGCGATTATCCCTTTATGATTTTTAAGGGCGTGGCCGTTCACTTCCGGCACAACCAAAGGAACGTTGGGGTCCATGCGGAAATGCGAAGTATTGTCGATGACAACACATTTCCTTTTGGCCGCTTCGGGAGCCAGCGCCGCCGAGACTTTGGCGCCGGCCGAGAACAGACCGATCTCGATCCCCTCAAATGATCTTGGCTCCGCCAATTCCACAGTATATTCTTTTCCTTGGAATGTCACTTTGGTGCCGGCAGTGCGCTCGGAAGCCAGGGGCAAAAATTTGTTGACCGGGAAATTCCTCTGCTCGAGGACCCGGATCATCTCTTTGCCCACCATCCCAGTGGCTCCTAATACACAAACATTATATTTTTTGGACACTCCTGACTCCTTTATACCTTGGTCCGATATCCCACGGTCGCGTTCAATCCTTTATAAGTTGGGCTGAAGCCGGTGCGGATCGCCCCGTAACCCAACTCCACATACATGACCTCTGCCCTTCCCACCCGGCTCTCCAATCCCAAATAGGCCTCTGCGCCGATGCTTCCCGCGACCCGTCCGGTAGTTAGAACCAGATAGTTCAAGCCCCCGCCGATATAGGTCCCCACCCCTTCTCCGACAAAGGGATTCAATTTGTAGATCCCATCCACGAAAAGCAAAGCGTGTTTGCGCTCCGTGCCGGCCGTATCCTTTCCCTGAGCATACATCACGCCGGTCTTGGCGCTGATATAATCCAGATCCAGGGGATTATGCCATCTAAGTTCCAGATAAGCCCCGGGAATATTGGCTAACAAACCCAGCGAGATGCCGAACTCCAGCGGAGAGACAAACCTGGGTCGGGGACGCTCCAAGGGCGGCTTGGGACCCATAGGCATGGGCATAGGTTTAAGAGGAGGCCCCATACGAGGCAGCCCTTCCGGCTCCGGCACGCCCTCTGGTTTCACTTCTTCTCTTAGCTTTTCAAGCTGCATTTCCTTTTTAAAAAGCTCTTTCTTTAGCTTCAACTGCTCCTTTTTAAGTTTCGCCGCCCGTTGGACAGCCTTTTTTTCCGCCGGGGTCACGGCTAAAACAATATTGGAAATAATAAAAACCAACACCACCAGAAACGCTATTCCTTTTCTCATCTGGGCACCTTCCTTTAGGGGTGAATTATACCACACCAAAAACCTCTTGACAAAATACCTGCCTGGTATACAATTGTATACCATTCAGGATATCAGGTTATCCGGGGATCCGGAGATCAGGGAAAGGAGAAAATATTATATGGATCTTACAGAGAGGCAAAATAAAATATTGGGATTCGTTACTGATCATATAATGCGAAAAGGATTCGCGCCGTCAATCAGGGAAATATGTCAGGCCATGGGGTTCGCCTCACCGAGAGCAGCGCAGAAACACCTGGAAATGCTCGAAGAAGCGGGCTATCTGGCGCGGGAGAGCAAGGCGCGGGGGATCAAGGTTTTCTCATTACAGAACCTGCCCTCGATCACCCTTCCCTTCCTGGGCTATATCGCCGCCGGCGCGCCCATTGAAGTTGTGGAACAAAAAGAAGAGATGGCGGTGCCGATGACACTGGTCGGCAGAAAGCCCTGTTATATCCTGCAGGTCAAGGGCAACAGCATGATCGAGGATCACATCCTGAACGGGGACTTCATTGTGGTGGAAAAGAGGGAAACGGCGGACGATGGGGAGGTCGTGGTGGCTTTGATCAACAATAAATCCGAAGCGACCCTGAAAAGATTTTACCAGGAGAAGAACCGTATCCGGCTTGAACCCGCCAACTCCAAGATGAAGCCTATATATGTAAGGGATGTCGCCATACAGGGGACAGTAAGGGGACTTTTCAGAAAATTCTAATGGAAATCAAAGAACTCGATCAAATCATCAAGGTCGGCGCGATCTTCAAGGGCGGTTCCGATATCCGCCCCACCTGGTTCGTGTGGGAGGGGAGGAAATATATCATCAAGGAAGTGAATTACGTGTGGATGGACCGGGAGGAACGGGAAAAACTGCACTGCTTCTCGGTAACTGACGGCGCCAACAATTACGAGCTATCTTTCAACACTGAGCGCGCCATCTGGAAGTTGAATAAAATTTGCGGAGGAATATAATACAGCCATGATCCGCGAGCTCCTCGGGATAAAATTCCAAAAACACTCCCTTTTCTGACATGCGCACCATTCTTCACGTCGATATGAACGCCTACTTCGCGTCGGTGGAACAGGCCTCCAATCCTCAATTGCGGGGAAAACCGATAGCGGTGGGGGGCGGCGTGGGAGGAAAGCGGACCATAGTCGCCGCCTGCTCCTACGAAGCCAAGTTCAGGGGCGTAAAGAACGCCATGACCGCCTGGGATGCCAGGAAGATCTGCCCCGACCTTATTCTGGTCTCGGGAGATATGACCAAATACATCTACACTTCCTCCGAGATCATAAAGATCTTAAGAGAATATACCGACCTGGTGGAGGTCTTCTCCATTGACGAATGCTTCCTGGATGTGACGGGAACTAAAAATAGGTTCGGCGGGGAGCTCGCTATCGCCAGGGAGATAAAAAGGAAGATCAGGGAAAGATTCCACCTGACCTGTTCCATCGGCATTGGACCCAATAAACTCCTGGCCAAACTCGCCGGGGAGCTTAAGAAACCCGATGGCCTGATGGTGATCCGACCGGAAGATGTTCCGCAGAAACTTATGAACATAGAAGTGTCCAGGCTCTGCGGCGTGGGCAGGAAGCTTGAAGGATATTTAGCCGATCTGGGGATCAGGACATTTGGCGATCTGAACCGCTACCCGCGGGAGAAGCTGGTAAAACGCTTCGGGATGGCCTGCGGTGAACAGCTCTACGCCATGGGACAGGGAAAGGACAACTCTGAGGTCCTCCCCTACCGCGAGGAAATCGCCAAGTCCATGGGCCATTCTTACACTCTCCCCAAGGCCACCGGTGATATTGATGAAGTAAAAGCCTATCTTTTGCGTTTAGCTGAACAGGTGGGCCGAAGATTGCGGAAGGACCATTACCAAGGCAATGTGATTCACTTGGCTTTAGGCTTTGAGGACTTCAAGTTCTGGGGAAAGCAGAAGAAGATCGAGGATTGTCTGGATGACGGCTTCGAAATTTTCACGGTCGCCGTCAGACTCCTAGACGATTCGCACTTCTCAACCGCCCGACGCCAGACGCGCTTCCGTTTCGTCGGCGTCTCCGTCTCCAACCTGATACACAACCTCGACCAGGTAAGCCTTTTTGCTGAAAAGGAACGCCAAAAGAAAGTCCTGGCCGCGGTGGATGAGATCAACAACCGCTATGGGGACGGGAAGATCGAACGATTAGCGACCCTTAGGGCCAAGATCCACCAGAAAACGGGCATGGTTGCGCCCCGGACTTACAAGGTGATATAATAAAATCTCATTTCAGGAGGAAAACTATGCAAGATATCATCAAAGCCGACCTCAAGGAAAGCATTGACCTAAAAAATCAGGTTTTAAAGGAGCTGGTGCCCAAGATCGAATCTGCCGCGCGCATGCTGATTATGGCCTTAAAAGCCGGCAACAAGATATTGCTCTGCGGCAACGGCGGTTCCGCCGCCGATTCACAGCATCTGGCCACAGAGATAGTGAGTAGATACAAGAAAGATCGCAAACCGCTGGCCGCCATAGCCCTCTCCACCGACACTTCCATTTTGACCGCGGTAGGCAATGACTATGGATTTGAGTATATCTTCGCCCGACAGGTTGAAGCTTTGGGGAAAAAGGGAGATGTCCTGATAGGAATTTCCACTTCAGGAGAGTCCAAGAACGTGGTGGAGGCCATGAAAGCAGCCAGATCGTTGGGCTTGAGAACCATCGGACTTTTAGGTTGCGCCGGAGGCAGTATCGGCGAAGCGGTCGATCTGGCGATCGTGGTGCCCTGCAAGAACACTCCCCGCATCCAGGAAGCCCACATAACCATCGGACACATACTTTGCGATCTTATTGAACGGGAGCTCTTCTCAGCTTGAAAAAACTCATCGTCTTCATATTAATATTCACCTTATTGTGCCCCCTCTCCCAGGCCTGGACCATCACCAAGGAGCTGCAAAAAGAGATAGGCGAGAAAAAAGCGGCCGTAAACAAGAATCCCAGTGATCCCCAGGCACACTTCGACCTGGCGGTGACCTATGCCTATACCAACAATATCCTGGAAGGCTGGGATGAACTGAAAAAAGTCAATCAGCTTGATCCCAATTTTAAGAAAACAGCTTATAAAGGATATATTGCCAAGGTCAATGCCAGTCCGGCGGATTGGAAATTGCGCTTTCGTCTGGCTTTCGCCTATTATTTCAACAGCAAGAAGAAAGAAGCCATAGAAGAGTTGGAAAACGTTCTGGTCCTGGACCCTTATAACGTCTGGGCTTACGGCTATATCTCTCTGATCTATGGGGAGATGGGAGAAGTTGACAAAGCTATAGAGGCGGCGCGGGCCGGATTGAAGATCGACAACCTGGCGGCCGCTTTGCATCTTTTACTGGCCGAAGGCTACTACAAAAAAGGCGATTCCTGGAACGGCTTCTGGGAAAGGGCCACCGCATTGCGCCTGAAAGTCCAGGGTTATTGATATGGAACTGCTTAAGAAAATCAGTTTTTTATTGTTTGTGATCTTCGTCCTTTTTCTCTTCATCTGGGCGCTCTATCTGCCCAAGAAGGAATCCACCGAGATCATCAAGAAGACCCTGGAAGAGCAGAAACAGCGCCTGGACCTCTACTTTCAGGGCGTCACCTTACAGGAGATCGTTGGCGGCATCAAATACTGGGAGATCAAGGCCAAGACCTCCACCCTGGACAAAACCACCGGCATCGCTACCTTAAAAGACACTTACGGAACATTCTTTGAGAATGGCGTCCCTACCCTGAAATTCCTGTCCCCCCTGGCGGTCTGGAAGATGAACCAAAAAGAGATCCGGCTGAAGGATGTCATCGGTTTCGATGCCAGATCGGAAGGCAAGGTCAGCCGTTTCCTCTCAGAGGTTGGAAAGCTGGACATTACCACCTTTACCCTCCCCGCCCGCTACCAGAAACGCGGTGAAGGGTACTTTTTCAAGGCCAAGAACTTGAGCTGGCGGCTTCAGGACCAGAAGATCTCCTGCGGCGGCGGCATCTGGCTTACTAAGGGAGAGATCTCAGGATTAGGAAGGGAACTGCAAGCCGATGTGGGGCTCAAAAAGGTCCTGCTCAAAGGCAACCCCAAAGTAGTACTGGTGAACCGAGATATCATTACGATCGAGGCCCAGGCTTTTACGGTTGATAGCCCCACCGACACGCTTTCAGCTGATGGCGGCGTGACCTTAACCTCCGATCATATCAAGATCAAGACCCAAAAGATCAACTATCGGCAAAGGGAAAATCAGATCGAGATCATCAAAAGCGTGCATATCACCTATCGCGATATCCTAGCCACTGCCGACCAGGCCCTGTATGATATCAACCGGCAGCTGATCACCCTTTCACGGAACACCAGATTAAAACGCCAAGATAGCGTTATGACCGGAGATAAAATAATGGTTTCCTTAAAAGACAAGACTTTCAAGATCTCCGGCAGGACCAAAGCGGTGATCTCGGAAGAGGAATTTAAGGAGAAGAAGTAAATGGTCACTCTGGAAGAACTAAAGACCCAGCCCAAGCTGGAAGCCATAATGTTAAAAGATGGGCCGCTTTTCGATCTGATCATCATCGGGGGCGGTCCCGCCGGGCTTACCGCCGCCCTCTACGCCGGACGCGCCCAGCTCAAGACCCTGCTGATCGAAAAAGCTCTTTTAGGCGGCATGGCCTCCACTACCTTCATGATAGAGAATTATCCGGGATTCCCTGAGGGCTTGACCGGCATGGAGCTGGCCGGGCGGTTTGACGAGCATGCCAAAAAATTCGGCGCGGACATCTATTACGGAGAGGTTTCTTCCATCAAAGCCGAAAAAGGAAAGCACAAGGTGCAGATCGAAGGCAAAAATCTAGAGACCAAAGCCCTCATTCTGGCCACCGGCTCGGAGCCCAAAAAGCTGAACGTTAAAGGGGAGGAGGAATTCCGGGGCCGGGGGGTTTCCTACTGCGCCACCTGCGATGGGGCTTTTTATCGCGACAAGAATATCGTGGTAGTGGGCGGCGGGAACTCGGCTATTGAGGAAGCTCTCTTCTTGACCCGCTACGCCAAGAAGATCTCGATCATCCACCGCCGGGATAAACTGCGCGCCGACAAGATCCTGGCCGAGCGGGTCATGAATCACCCCCAGATTTTCATCATCTGGAACAGCCAGGTGGAAGAGATCCTGGGTAAAGATCGGGTGGAAGAAATTAAAGTGCGCAACCTGCAGACCCGCAAGATCAACAATCTCCCCGCTGAAGGCATTTTCATCTACGTGGGATCCTCAGCCAATACCGCCTTTCTTTCCGGTCAGGTCGATCTGGATAAAGACGGCTACATCTTAACCGACGAAAATCTCAAAACCTCGGTCCCGGGGATCTTCGCGGCCGGGGATGTGAGGCGTAAAACCTTGAAACAGGTGGTCACCGCGGCCGCCGACGGGGCCCTGGCCGCCGATTCCGCCCGCCGCTATATTGAAGAGGAACTGACCGCCAAGAAAAAATGAGCTTTTCACAGATCTTACAGGTAATGTTCCCGATCTTGTTCATCTCTGCCCTGGGATATCTCTATGCCCGCCTCAATCGCACCGAACCACAGGTGCTTTCCAATATAATTATCTACCTGACCATCCCGGCCTTATTTTTCAATTCTTTCTACAAACACCGATTGATATTGATCGAACTTCCCATCATATTTTTAACCCTGATCCTGATAATGCTGGGAACCTTTATTTTGGTTTACATTTTGAAAAAAGTCCTTAAATTGCCTTTAATGTTGTATCCCACTTCTCTGTTTATGAATTCCTCCTTTGTGGGCTTCCCGGTAATGCTTCTGGCCTACGGCGAAGCCGGATTGATGCGGGCCATTTCCTATGATTTTTTTAACGGGATCCTCATCTTTACTTTAGGCATTTATCTGGCAAGCCAAAGAAAGGATCTCTTAGAGATCTTCAAATTCCCTTTTATTTACGCCGCGCTTTTGGGATTGACCTTTAATTTAACCGGCCTCCACCTCCCAGCAACTCTTATTAAATCCATTGAAATGCTGGGTGGGATCACCATACCCCTGGCCCTGCTGATGCTGGGTTTCCGATTGAGCACTACCAGGATCAAGTCCCTGGCCCTACCATTATTAAGCTCAGTTCTCAGGATGGGATTGGGAGCTCTCATAGCCTATCTGGCAGTATTGCTATTTAAGATCGACGGCTTGCTGGCCAAATCACTGATCGTCATGTCCACCCTGCCCTCCGCTTTTATGGGACTGGTATTGGCGGAAAGATATAAAAAGGATGAGGATTTCACCGCTTCCGCCATCGCGCTCTGCACTTTACTCTCGATCTTCACTATTCCCTTGCTTTTATGGATACTGAAATAGACCAGAAATTAATTAAATTAAAAAACATTTTACACAGCTTGCAAGGCGTATTGGTAGCTTATTCCGGAGGTGTGGACAGCACTTTCTTGCTCAGATACGCTCTGGAAGCGCTGGGGACGGATAAGGTGTTGGCGGTGATCGCGGCCTCCGAGACTTACCCGGAACATGAAAAAGAGGAAGCTTTAAAACTGGCCTCAGAATTGGGCGCTCCATACCAGATTATCCACACCCGTGAACTAGAGGACGAAAGGTTCCGGTCCAATCCCAAGGAGCGCTGTTATTACTGCAAGCTGGAGCTTTTCTCCCAACTCAATCAGATAGCCAAAGAAAAGGGATTGGCTTTTGTGGTTGATGGTTCAAATTTCAATGACAGATCGGATTTCCGCCCGGGCAACCAGGCCAAAACTGAATTGGGGATCAGAAGTCCCCTGCAGGAGGCCGCTTTAACCAAAAAGGAGATCCGCGAGGCCTCAAAAAGACTCTCCCTGCCGACCTGGGATAAACCATCCTACGCCTGCCTGGCTTCCAGGATCCCGTACGGAACCAGGATCGAACCCGAGATCCTAAAAAAAGTGGAAGAAGCGGAGAATTACTTGCGGAGCTTGAGCTTTAAGCAATTACGGGTCCGTCACCATGGTCATTTAGCCCGCATCGAACTGGAATCCCAGGATATCCCAAAGGTCCTGCAAGACGGCCTGATGGACCAGATCAACCGCCGGTTCGAGGAGCTGGGATATTTTTATGTCACCATCGACCTTAGGGGGTATCGCATGGGAAGCCTTAATGAGGCCCTGGATCATGATTGATCTCAATCCTTTCCTGGCCGCTCTGGCCATGATCGGTGTGGCGGAATTGGGCGACAAGACCCAGCTTTTAACTTTCGGATTCGCTACTCGTTATCCGCTCTGGGAAGTAATCTCCGCGGTTTCCTGCGCCACGGCCGCCCTCATGGCAGTGGCGGTATTGCTGGGCGGATTGGTCAGCCGTTATGTTCCCGCTTTCTATATCCAATTGCTGGCGGGATCCTTGTTCCTTTTCTTCGGCCTCCAGATCCTGTTCGGGGAGGAGGAAAGGGAAAAGGAAAAAAAGCGAAAGGATCACCGGCCATTCTGGATCATCTTTAGCAGTTTTCTGCTGGCCGAGCTGGGGGACAAGACCCAGCTGGCTACTCTGGCTTTATCCGCCAAATTCAACTCTCCTCTTCAGGTCTTTCTGGGTGCCACCCTGGGCATGGTAGGCATCAATGTCCTGGCGGCGGTCCTGGGGAAATATACCACCAAAATACTGCATGAGAGATGGATCAAGATCCTGGGTGCGGCGGTATTCATCCTTTTTGGCGCCTGGACTTTGGGCGATGCCTTCCTATGGTGACCCCTCTTGATTTGCCGCACAAAATAGATTATATTTTATTTAGATAGGAGGCCTTTTATGAAAATTCTGGTTTTAGCAAAAAGAGAGATCGCTTTGAACCGCACTTTGGTGAATATCATGGGCGTGACCTTTTTCACGCTTTTCACCATCAGCGGGGCTTTTATCCGCTTACCTTTACCCTTTACTCCGGTCCCCGTCACCCTGCAAACTTTTACGGTGCTTTTAGCCGGCGCGGTGCTGGGCAGGAAATTAGGAGGGCTGAGCCAGTTCCTTTACCTCGCCTTAGGGGCAGCTGGACTGCCGATCTTCGCCCAGGCCTCCTCTGGACTGCCCTATCTTTTGGGCCCCACCGGAGGTTATCTTTTGGGTTTTGCGGCCGCCGCCTGGACGATCGGCGCGATATTGGGTGATAAAAGGGCCGGATTCTTAAAGATCCTGGCGGTCATGTTCTTAGGAGAAGTCATTCTCTTTTCCCTGGGCGTCATCTGGCTCTCTGTGGTCTTAAGGATCGGCCTGGTCAAAGCGGTCTTTTTGGGACTGATCCCTTTCATTCCGGGGGATGCGATAAAGCTCCTGGCCGCCGCTACTCTTTATTATGAAATCCAGGGAAGAGCCAGAGAGATCTATCCTGGGTAATTAATGAAGACCGAAAAGATAATCATCTCCATCTCCGGCATGCACTGCGCCTCCTGTGTCCTGTCCATTGAAACCGCGCTAAAAAGCTTCAAGGGGGTGATAGATGCGCAGGTCAACTTCGCCAACGAGCGGGCTTTGGTGGAGTACGATCCGGCCGTGCTGGAGGTCGCGGCCCTGGAAAATATCATTGAAGGCACCGGTTATTCGGTGATCAGGACTGAGGGTTCAAGCTCCTCCTCTAAAGAAAGGATCCTCAAATTAAAAGTGATCGGTATGGATAACGCTCACTGCGTGGGGACCGTGGGCGGGGCGCTGAACGGCCTTCCGGGGATCATCTCCAAAGATCTAAAGGTCAATGAAAAGGCGGAAATAAAATACGATCCCTCCCTGGTTAATTCTCAACAAATAAAAGAGGCTATCAGTGCGGTCGGTTATACTCCCCTTGAGGAAAGCAAATCTATCGAGGACGTTGAAAGGCAAGCCCGGGAAAAAGAGATCCATAATCTAAGGAACCGATTCGTCGCTTCCCTGCTTTTAAGTCTCCCCCTGCTCTACTACATGTTGCACATGCTCTGGGGCTGGCCCCTGCCGAATTTCCTGATGCGGCAGGCCGCCAGCGTCCAGTTCCTTCTGGCCACCATTATCCTGCTCATGGGCAGTATCTTTTTTACCCGGGGGATCGCGGCTCTGGTGAGGACCCGGACCGCCAACATGGATACCCTGGTCGCCCTGGGAGTGAGCGCGGCTTATTTTTACAGCTTCTACGTTTCCATGACCATCTGGCTGGGCAATGTTTATTATGGTATCGATGACCTTTATTATGAAGTGGCTGCCTTCCTGATCACCTTCATATTGCTGGGTAAGTATCTGGAAGCTGTGGCCAAAGGCCAGACCTCTGCAGCAATTAAAAAACTGATCGGCCTCAAGCCCCAAACCGCCACTATCCTTAAAGATAGACAAGAGATCGAGATCAGCCTGGATAAGGTGCAGGTCGGCGATATCGTGCTGGTCAAGCCCGGCGGCAAGATCCCGGTGGATGGCACCATAATCGAGGGGCATTCCAGCGTGGATGAATCCATGGTGACCGGGGAAAGCCTGCCGGTAGAGAAAAAAGCGGGGGATAAGGTTATCGGCGCCACCCTCAATAAGACCGGGGCTTTTATCTTTAAGGCGGAGAAAGTAGGCAAAGATACCTTCTTGTCCCAGGTCGTTAAACTGGTGGAAGAAGCTCAGGGCAGCAAAGCTCCGATAGAGGAATTGGCCGACCGGATCTCGGCCTATTTTGTGCCCGCGGTGGCACTGATCGGATTGGCCGCCTTTTTGATCTGGTTGCTGGCCGGACAAAGCTTTATCTTCGCCCTGACCATTCTCATCGCGGTTTTGATCATCGCCTGTCCCTGCGCCCTGGGACTGGCCACCCCCACCGCCATAATGGTGGGCACCGGGCTGGGGGCGGAGGCGGGCATCTTGATCAAGAACGCCCAGGCGCTGCAGCTGGCCTCCCAAATTGATACCGTGGTCTTCGATAAAACCGGGACCCTGACCAAAGGACAGCCGGAAGTAACCGACCTTATTCCTAGTTCGGAATTAGGAATTAGGAATTCGGAATTATTATTATATGCCGCCGTCGCCGAAAAGCGTTCGGAACACCCCCTGGCCGAGGCCGTCTTGAAAAAAGCCGCCGAGCAGGAACTGGAAATCCCCGATCCCCAAAATTTTCTCTCCCACCCCGGCAAGGGAGTGGAAGTTCAGCTCAAGAGCGACCGGATCCTCCTGGGCAACCGCAAATTGATGCGGGAAAACGAGATCATAACCCTGACCCTGGATGATCAGATCCAGGAGCTGGAGTCCAAAGGCAAGACGGTTCTGTTCGTGGTCAAGAATAATTTTTTAGCCGGCCTGATCGGCGTGGCGGACACGCTTAAGCCTTATTCCAAAGAAGCCGTAAAAAAATTGCATCGTTTGGGCAAGAAGATCGTGCTGTTGACCGGCGATAATCAGCGCACCGCGGCCGCCATCGCCAAAGAAGTGGGCATTGATCAGGTCAGAGCCGAGGTTTTGCCCAAAGATAAAGCCCAGGTCATCAAGCAGCTTCAGGCCGAAGGCCGGAAAGTGGCCATGGTGGGCGACGGCATCAATGACGCTCCTGCCCTGGCCCAGGCAGATATCGGGATCGCCCTGGGCTCCGGCACGGACGTGGCCATAGAAACCGGCGAAATAATCCTGGTGAAAGACGACCTGCGGGACGTGGTCAAAGCCATTAAATTAAGTTCTTATACCATGAGGAAAATAAAACAGAACCTCTTCTGGGCCTTCATTTACAATACTCTGGGAATTCCGATCGCGGCCGGCATTCTTTATCCCTTCAGCGGTTTTCTTCTTAATCCTATAATTGCCGGAGCGGCCATGGCGGCCAGTTCAGTTTCGGTAGTTACCAATTCCCTCTCCATGAAATTATTCAGACCTAGATAAATACCCGACTTATTATATCAAGTTAATCAATATAATAATTGACATCATTTCCCCAATTGATATAATTTGATCAAATGAAGTTCTCAGTCAAGGTTCAATATGGCCTGCAGGCTTTGATGGAGCTGGCCCTGGATTGGGAGGGGGGACCGGTCCAGATCGGGGACATTGCCGATAAACAGAAGATCCCTATCCGTTTTCTGGAGCAGTTGATGCTGATCCTTAAAAGGGGAGAATTGGTGGTCAGCACGCGGGGCAAAAAGGGGGGCTATGCCCTCTCCAAAAATCCTGGTAAGATAACTGTGCTTAAAATAATAGAGATCCTGGATGGTCCCATTGAACTGGTGAACAAGAAGATAAAGAAGCTCCCGGTGCTTTATGACGCTTTTGAGGAAATACAGGATCGCATCTGCCAGGACTTGACCAAGCTCACTTTAGAGGACCTGGTGTTCAGGAAGAGGCAGAAGGACCAGGCTTATATTTATACTATATAACAAGGAGAGGATATGGCTAATATCGCTAAGGATATAACTGAATTGACCGGTAAAACACCTCTGGTGCGGTTAAATAAAGTAACTGCCGGGGCGGGAGCCGAAGTGGCAGCCAAGCTGGAATTCTTTAATCCCTGCGGGAGCATCAAGGACCGCATTGGGGTGGCCATGTTGGATGCCGCAGAGAAAGCAGGGAAAATCGATAAAGACACGATTATTATAGAGCCCACTTCCGGCAATACCGGCATTGCCCTGGCTTTTGCCTGCGCGGCGCGGGGATACAAATTGATACTGACCATGCCCGATACCATGAGTCTGGAAAGAAGGAACCTGTTAAAGGCGCTGGGCGCCGAACTGATCCTGACCGACGGCAAGAAGGGCATGAGGGGAGCCGTTGAAGCGGCTGAGGAACTGACGAAAAAAACCAAGAACGCCTTTCTGCCCCAGCAGTTCAACAATCCGGCCAATCCCGAGATCCACCGCAAAGCTACGGCCGAAGAGATCTGGCGCGATACGGACGGCAAAGTGGATATTTTTGTGTCGGGAGTGGGAACGGGTGGAACCATTACCGGCGTGGGAGAAGTTTTAAAAAGCAGAAAGCCGGAAGTTAAAGTCATAGCGGTTGAACCGGCTGATTCTGCGGTACTTTCCGGCGGGGAGGCCTGCCCGCACAAGATCCAGGGTATCGGCGCGGGCTTTATCCCGGAAGTGTTGAACCGGAAGATCTATGATGAAATAATCAAGATAACGAACGAACAGGCCTTTGCCATGGCCAGGCGCCTGGCCAAAGAAGAAGGATTATTAGTAGGAATTTCATCAGGGGCGGCGGTGCAGGCGGCAGTGGAAATTGCCAAAAGAGCGGAAAACAAGGGGAAACTTATAGTTGTAATTTTACCGGACACGGGGGAGAGATATTTAAGTACGCCCCTGTTTCAGGAATAAGGAGGAAAAACATGAAAACGATTGCGGAGATAAATGAAAAAATAAAAAAGGGCCAGGCGGTGGTGGTGACCGCGGAGGAGATCATTGAACTGGTGGAAAAACAGGGGCTGGAGAAGACCGCCAAGCAGGTGGACGTGGTGACCACCGGAACTTTTGGGCCGATGTGCTCATCCGGGGCTTATTTTAACTTCGGCCACGCCAAGCCCAAGCTCAAAGCCGGCGGCGGGCACGCTCACTTAAACAATATCCCGGCTTATGCCGGCTGGGCGGCGGTGGATATTTATATCGGAGCCACGGCCCTGCCCGATGACGACCCGCGCAATAAGGTTCACCCCGGGGATTTTCCTTATGGCGGCGGACATGTGATAGAAGAACTGGTCGCAGGTAAAGATATAAGATTAACCGTATCTGCTTACGGGACGGACTGCTATCCGCGCAAGCACCTGGATACCTGGATCAATATCAAGGATTTGAATGAAGCGGTCCTGTTCAATACCCGGAACTCATATCAGAACTATAATGTGGCGGTCAATCTGTCGGATAAAACCATTTATACTTATCTGGGCGTGCTCAAGCCCAAACTGGGCAACGCTAACTACTGCAGCGCCGGCCAGCTTTCTCCCCTGCTGAACGATCCTTTTTATAAGACCATCGGTATCGGCACCCGGATCTGGCTGGGAGGAGGAGTAGGATATGTGGCCTGGCAGGGTACCCAGCATAATCCCTCCGCACCGCGGTTAGAGAACGGAGTGCCCAAGCGCCCGGCAGGAACACTGGCTGTGATCGGGGATCTAAAACAGATGAGCCCTAAATGGATAAAAGGGGTGAGTTTTGTGGGATACGGCACCACGCTCAATGTGGGCATCGGTATTCCCATTCCGATATTGTCCGAGGAGATCCTAAAGCACGCGGCGGTCAAGGACTCCGATATCTTCGCGGCGGTAGTGGACTATAGCGAGGCCTACCCGCAGGGAAAACCCGATGTTTTAGGGGAAGTTAATTACGCCCAGCTTAAATCCGGCGAGATCGAAGTGCAGGGCAAGAAGGTCAAAACCTCCGGCATCTCCAGTTACAAGAACGCCCTGGTGATCGCTGAGGACCTGAAGCAGAAGATTAAGAAGGGAGAATTTTTGTTGACCGAGAAGGTGGCTGATCTGCCGGGAGTGGAATCGGGGATAAAATTCAAACCGCTCAATGAGCGCCCGGTCAAGGAGGAATAAATCATGGCATCACGCAAGATCGTATTAACTTTTCCCAAGAATCTGGTCGATAAACCGATAACCTACAAGCTCATCAAGGAATTCGACCTGGTCTTCAACATCCTGAAAGCCAGCATCAAGCCCGATGAAGAAGGTTTGATGGTGCTGGAGATCTCCGGCGACCAGAAACAGATCGAAAAGGGGATCAAGTATCTGCAGGAACAGGGAGTAAAAATCCAGCCCTTGTCCAAGGACATCGTGGTCAACTGGGATAAGTGCGTGCAGTGCGGGGCTTGCGTGACCATCTGCCCCACCGCCGCCCTTTACGTAAAGGATAGGAAGACCATGGAAGTGGCCTTTGACTCAGAGAAATGCATCGCCTGCGAGCTATGCATCAAGCCCTGCCCACCCCGCGCCATTGAACTACATTATTAGTGCACGGGTAGCGCGAACTTCCCGATCACCTTGCGGCCGGTCTTATCTATGATCTGACCGACGTACAATCCTCTGGTTATACGGCTGCCGGTTGTGGTTATGCCGTTCCAAGCCACGTTGTTGGCTCCCACCCAGCCTCCGTTGGTCCCAGCCGGGATATCCTGCTTCCACATGACCTGTCCGGCCGTGTCATAGAGCAGAATGGTTATGTTCGCGTCCTGCGTCAATTGGTAGCCCAGCGTGGCAAAAGATGAGGTCCCTGCCGCGGCCGCCTGGATCAATCCCCGCGACTCACTTAGCGACCTCATCACCCCATATCCGCCCACTACCGTCAACCGGTCTAGAACATTTACTTTCATAGTAGCTACGGCAGACCGGCCGTAATTATTGGTCACGGTTATTTCCATGGTTTTTAGCCCGGACGGTATTGAAGGCAGATCATAAACTTCCTTCGCAGAATCGTAAGTTACTGCCGCTGTTTCCGTACCCGAAGCGTCCAGGAACCTGATCTTTACCTGCGTTATCAGGCCTTCGGGATTCAATTCCGTCACATTGATGGCTAATTTCCTTCCAATATAATCATACTCGATGACGGTAGGCCCGGTGCCGCTGCCCGATTTAATAAATCCGATCTGCGGGGCCTTAATGGTCACCGAGGAGGTCATCAAGCTGACCGCGGCGCTGGGTTGACTCTTTATGCCATCTCCATTATAAGCCGTGACCCGATACCAGTATGTGGTGTTCCTGGCCAATCTGCTGTCCTTATATGAGGTTGAAGTTAGATTATCCGCAACAGTGGCCCAGGTGCCGGGTGAGGCCGTATCCGGCGCTCTTTCCAACAGGTACTTTGAGCCGTTCCCGGTCCAGCTTAAGGAGATATAATCCTCACCCGTCTCTGACGCCTGCAGATTGGTCGGCACGGAGGCCAGGGTATATACTGAAGCGGTATTGGAGCCCTCGCTGTAACCAGCGTCATTATAGGCCTTTACCGATCGGGCATACTGCGTATTCGCTGATTTATCAGATTCTAAATAGCTGGTAACTCCGGCGTTGACCGTTCCCACTATACTGCCGAACACCGCAAATCCGCTCTCGTCGTTCGAATTGTCAGTCCAGCTCCACTCAATGGAGGAATCTGACTGCGCGGTGCCGGAGAAGCTGGAAGGTGCGGCCGGAACCTCGGCCAGACCGGTGATCTTCTGAATATGAATATCCGTGTCTCCACCCCCGACCAATCCCATTATCGGATCCCAGCTGGCGATCACGGTTCCGGTCCCGGTGGCGGCCACTCCCGGATAGGCCTTAGTTCCGGAATAAGTCGCCAAAGCGTAGGGACTGGAGATCATTTTTACTCCACTGCTGTCCAATGCCTGCATAAAAACATTCTGCCCTCCTCCCGCATAATCGGTTTTCTCCAAAGCGTAAAAATTGCTGCCGGCGGGATCCAAAGAGGTCTGATAACATTTCCACATTACGCCCTCGGTGGTATCGGTTACCACATCCTTCCCGCTGGATGGAGACCATTCTGCAACCGGTGAGGTGCCGTAGCAATTGAACTTTTGCGCATAAACCTCGTATAAATTATAGGTTCCCCCAAAAGGATCAGCATATGTCCTGCCGGCTCTATGATCCGTCCACCCCACCACCACCTTCCCGTCCCCCAAACTGGCCATCCGGGGCATGATCTGATTGTTCGCTTCGGTGCAGAGCGCCGCGTCCGCCCCCGCCCACTGGCGAGCGCCATTGGCTATCGCCAATTTCTGCGCGAAAATATCAAAATTGGTATCCCCGTTCCGGTTGTCGCACCAGCTAACCAGCGCCGATCCCCCGCCGATATTGACCACATTGGCATATTGCTGTGAAAGGGTCCCGGAATCATAGACGCCTACTTGTATTCCGGGATCGGTCGCTTGATCGGCTTCCGCACCCCAAGCGCTTACCAGATTTCCACTGCTGTCTATCCTCTTTGCGTATATTTTGGTTGTCCCTCCACCCCCACCTCCTCCTCCAAACATAGGACCAGCCAATAACTTGCCATTTAAATCAGGCAATTCAGGATCATCAGAAAGATAGGCATTAGCATAAAGAATTTCAGCCGGCAAAACCTTCTGCGATCCAATTTTGATTATCACCCCACCAAAACCCGCCGCCGTCTGCCAGACAATGATCCCGCCCCCCTCCCCATCGGGAGCCACGGCCGGATAGGATTCCTCCGAAGAATTAGTGGCAACCGCCACTCCATTTGCAGTCCAACCGGCGGCCCTATTGCCGCTCCCATCCAGCAATAAAGCATAAATATCTGAATTTCCGCTCCGGTCGTCGCTCCAGACAATGAGATAATTGCTCCCGGTCTTGACCACTCCTCCCATGATGGACTTGCCCCCGCTCCCCACACAAACCTCCACCCCATCCGCGGTCCATAGCGGATTCCCGCTATCATCGAATTTTTGGGCGTAAAGATCTTCTATCCCATTCCGCGCGTCCATCCAGACCACCACCCCCGACCCCGCGCAGAGTACCGGCCAGGTCTGGGCTGTTCCTTTCTGGGCGGTACAAACATTTATTCCGTTGGCCGTCCACTGAGCGACTCCGCTGCTATTGAACTTTTGAGCGTAAACATCCGTTCCGGCGCGAGAATCAGACCAGATAAAGATCGCCCCGTTGCTTCCGCCGTAACAGATCCGGGGTTCAACTTGGGTTTTACTGTTATTGCAAACCGCCACCCCATCGGCATCCCAGCCCGGCGCGGTGGTCCCGGCCGCGACCACTCTTTGGGCGTAGATGTTCTCCGGAGTGAGCCCTCCCGAGCGGTCATCTTTCCAGGTCACGATCGCGCCTCCCGCCCCGTCGCTGACCATTTGATGATACAGTTGAGAAGTAGCGACCGAGGACAGGGCGCGGCCATCTGCCGGCCAGGAATCCACCGCCACCTCCCCTACGCCGGTCACCTTCTGAGCATAAATGTTCGATGCTCCACCCCCCGCCCTGTAATCCGCCCAGCAAATGATGGCTCCATTCGAACCGTCGGATATGATCTCCGGTCCCTGCTGATAGCTGGCGGCGGCGCAGATGGTTACTCCATCCGTCAGCCAGCTAAAAGTCCCGTTATTTTTTATTCTCTGAGCGAAAATATTGCTTTCAGTCGCATTGCGGCTATCCTGCCAGGTGATGATCGCTCCGTCCACGCCGTCGGATATGATCTTGGGAGCGCTCTGGTTTTGACTTAAAGCGCAGATGGTTATCCCGTTGGTTATCCAGTTTCCTCCGCCAACCGTGCCGTCGCTAAAAACTTTCTGTGCATAAATGTCTTGATTCATGAAATCCCCGTGGCGTACATCCGTAAAATTGATGATCGCCCCGCCGGCGCCGTCAGTGGTCAAATAAGCATCCCACTGTGAATTATCCGCAGTGCATACTGCCGCACCATCATCTCCCCACTGGCGATCCCCAGAAGAATTTAGTTTCTGGGCCCGGATGTCGGGACTGGCCCCGCGTTGATCCGTCCAACTGACGATGCATCCCCCGTCCCCGCTTGAAATTATCTTCGGCTCATACTGCCCGCCCAAAGTGGCATTCGCAACCACGCATTTTCCGTTGGCGGTCCACTGCGGCTCGCCGGAGGAGTTCAATTTTTGGACATAGAGGTCCGGACTGCCCATACCCGAGCGCATATCTTCCCAAACCACAAAATAAGTCCCGGCACCGTCCGTAGCTATATTAATGATGCCGCTGGGAAGGCTGGCGCAAACGGTTACCCCCTGGGTGGGCGTCCATTGAGGGTCGCCGGTGGCGCTGTTCAATTTCTGAGCGTAAAGTATGGCCCAACCGCTTACATCCCTGTAATCCAGCCAGATCACTACCGCGCCGCCCGAACCATCATCTATTATCTTGGAGAAGCTCTGCGGCGCATCGCCCAGCGCCGCCGCGATCACCCTGCCTGAATCCGTCCAGACCCGAGTTGGCGTCACCGCCTCCGCCCAGCCAATAAGAAGTAAGCAGAAAACGGTAAGCAGAAGTATTTTTTTCATTTTATTTCTCCTCCCATATTTTATCTATCTGTTTCTTTACAAAATCGGTCCGAAAGAGGATCTCGGCGGTCAGGCCGCGGGTCAGCTTCTTGGCGGGCTCTAATTTCTTGCCTTCCAGATATTTAAGCAGCCCGGCTTCCTTGGCGGCGCTTAGCTCGCGAGAAGCCCAGTGCCTGCCCGGGATATCGGGAAAAGGTGCCTCCAATATTCTACCATAAGAAAGCTTCTCAAAACGCGCTATCATGGCCACCCCTTCCGCACGAGTTATCAAGCCCTGGGGCTTGAAAGACCCATCCGGATAACCCTTAACCAATCCTTCCCGTGCCGCCCGAACAACATAGCGGTACGCCCAGTGGCTGGATTTCAGGTCCTTGAAATTGACTATCTCGGTTTTGCCTTTTACTCCCCTGGCCTTCATCAGCAAAGTGCACATCTCCGCCCGGGTAATACTGCCCTCAGGGCGGAAAGTCTTGTCCGGATATCCGGTGATGATGCCTAAAGTAGCCAAATACTCTATCGGCCAAACCGCGAAATAAGGCGGCTTGACATCCTCAAACTTCAATAATCTCAAACCCTTGAGGGTCTCCGTTTTAATTGATCGCCGGTCCGCTCCTAAGGCAACATATCTCAGGTTGTTCAATTTAAGGTCCAGCGGGACTTCCTTTAGAAAATCTCCCTTTAGGTCAAAAAAAGCTCTTTGGTTATTGACCAGCAGTTCCTGGACTTTCTTTATTTCCAAAACCTTTCCCCTGGTCCAGATCGTGGCCTCATCGGTTGTGAATTTGTTTTGCGGCTCCAGTATTACAAATGGATTTTTAACTACCTCCGGCGGAGGGGCATAGGCCAGCGAGAAGTAATAAGTAGTGTTCTCCGGGATGTTATTGTACTCGTGATAGGCAAAATCGAACCGGAACCCGGCCAGCTTAAGCCCCACCCCGGCGGTCAGGTTGTTGGCAAAGGAACCGATCCCTACCAGGTCCTGATCGATGCCCAGCCGCAGGGATAAAAGCTCTACCGGGGAGAATTCCAAACCGGTATGCATTAGCGAAGGAATGCCGTGGATGCTCAGGTCATAATCGGCATTGAGCGTCAACCTTTGCGGGCGCTTGAGCAAAGCCCTCTCCGGCCCCATGACCCTGAAAGACGAGCCCAGTTTGATCACCGAACCGATGCCTTCGGTATAGCCGTCGCCGTAGGTCAACAGCCCGCCCATACTTGCCGGCAAAATATTCTGCAGATCGGCTCCCAGAGCATAAAAGGAATCCGGCTGGTATTTTACCGCTAGGTCCATATCCAATCCCTGGGCCTGGTCCGCGGTAGTGGCGCTATAACCGGTGAGCGTGGTCTTGAAAATTTTTATATTGCCGCCCAGCGCCAAGCCCTTGAAGACCGGCCGGGCAAAGGAGAACAGGAGCACCGTGTTATTGTATTCATAGACCGTGGATTCGGTGGTGGAAGGGATGATCCTTATCTCCCCGTCCACCACCCGATATTCCGCCAGGGGAGTGTTGATGCCCAAACCGGCGTTGATCATGCCTATTCCCAGGACCCCGATGTTAGTGGGCAGGATGCTGCCGGCGCTCAGGTAATTGATCTCGCTCACGAACTTGCCGTACATGGAGAAAGCTTCAAAGGTTGCTAGGTCCGCCAGACCCGCAGGGTTCAGGAATATGCTCTCTACGCCCTGTGCCAGGCCCACGTAAGCTTTTCCCATCCCCAGCGGCCGCGCCCCCACCCCCAAGCGGGTGGGATCCACTGCAGTATTGAGATCGGCGTGAGCAAAAGAAAAAGTAAGCAGTAAACAGTAAGCAGTAAGCAGAATTAGAAACAGTTGGCGCATTTCTATCATTATACCGAATTATGATGCGGCCGCAAGTGGGAAAATGGTGGAGCTGGCGGGAGTCGAACCCGCGTCCGGAAAGGAAGCTGCGAAAGTCGCTACGAGCGTAGCTTCTATTTTTTATTTCCTCCCAGGTTGTCCCGAAGCGAGGACTTCTGGAAGTGATCCGATTATTGTTTTCCCGACCGGACCACCGGAAAACCCGGCCGGGTATCCGATATTATTACACTAGTGATCCGATCCTATCGGCAAAACCGGCTAGTGCGCCTTAACTTAAAGAAAAGGCAGGAACCGCTACGGGCGTCCGACTGGCATATTCGCCAGCCACGAACGTTACCCTAGCAAAAAGTTCCCCTGCAGTTTTATACGCTGCATTTATTTGTTGTGCCACCTTGATTTACGAGGTTAGATGACGTCCTCGGCTCGCGACCCTCGCCCCATGCCTCCCCGTCAAAACCCTTACAGCCCCTTTAACTGATCCTTGAGCATTCCCAGGAAGTGTTCCACGGTCTCTTCCGAGAACTGCTCTAAGATCTTGCCGAACTCATCCCAGGCCTCGGCCTCCTCCATCAGTCCTTTGTTGGCTTTGATCTCCTCCAGCAGCTCCTCGATCTCTTTCTGCAGTTTGCGGTTGGCTTCTTCCAGCGCGGCTTCGGGATTGGTCATCCCGGTCTCTTCGATCACTCTCTGGATTATCTCCTCAAAGGAAAGTTCCTTATCCTTGGCCTCCGCCGCCAGCGCCGCCATCCGGACCGAGATGGCCCGCGCGTCGTATTCCGGCCCTTTGACGCCCTCCTTGGGAGGAGGAACGACCGGTCTTTGCGCCTCCGGCTTGGTCTCTTCGGCCGGCTTGGCCTCCTTGGGAGTCACCGGCGCAGGAACATGGGGACGCTCTCCCGGAACCCTCATCATATCTTCATCTCCTTTACTACCTCGTGGGTGACCGCCTTGGCCACCTGCTCCAGCTTCAAATTCTCGCTCTCGGTCAAGGGAGCGCCTTTGAACTTTTGCACTTCATCCCTCATGTAGCGTACGGCTTCCGCGTAAAGATCCTTCACGGAATATTTTTTGGAAGAGACCGGATTCAGCATCTTTTCACTTCTTTCCTTTAAGAACTTTTTCAACTTCTCGACTAACTTCTCTTTCTCGAATGGCTTCTCGTTTTTCATGTTTTTTCTTGGCCTTGCCCAGCGCCAGGTCCACCTTGGCCCAATCCCCCATAAAGTAAATTTTTGTCGGCACCAGGGTCATACCCCGCTCAGATACCTTCCCCACGATTTTCTTAAGCTCGGAGCGGTTCAAAAGCAATTTCCGCTTACGGGTCGCCTCCGTCTGAGAAATCCGGCTTTTTTCATAGGGCGGTATATGCATATTATACAGGAAGACCTCGCCCTTCTCAACCCGCCCGAAGGCATCGCGCAGGTTGGCCCGGCCTGATCTTAAGGATTTGACCTCGGCCCCGGAAAGCAGGATCCCCGCCCGGAAGGTGTCGAACAGGTGATAATTGAAGAAGGCCTGACGGTTCTCGGCGATGATTTTGTAGTACTTAGCCACGCGGTAATTATATCACGGGGAAATAAAAAGGAGCGAGTGAACAGGCCTTGGTTGAACTCGCTCCTTAGATTCTATCTAACAGCTATTACTTATTTTGTCGGAACTAAATCTCCTGTTGGTGCCGGTTCTGGTTCCGGTTCCGGTTCCGGCGCAGGCGGCGGGCAAATTTCCGGAACTTCCATGGTCTGATAACCGGCTTTATTGTAGGCCAGGACTCTTATGGCCTGCACCATTGAAACATTGAGCGAAGTAAGATTGGATGAATCAAAAGGCTGACCGTCAACCATCACCTGACTAAGGAGCCACTTCGCCACCGCCCACACCGCGCGCCCCACCACTTCCCCTTTCAGTTCCGCCAGGAGGGCTGCCACGAATTCTTCCTGGGTGCCCTCGAAGAAGTTCTGCAGTTCCTGCCACTTGCCAACCTTTTCCACGAAGAGCTCAACACTGCTTCGGGTAACTTGATTGGTGGCAGAATCCTTCGCTAAAAGCATGACGGCTCCCAGAAGATCCCCGGCCAGCAGAGTGGCTTCCTGCACGCCGTCCACTGCCACCGCTATATCATCCACAACTTCGTGTTCGATCACCCACAGACGATTGGCCGCCACCCGCAGGGCATGCAGTTTATCTTCGCGTCCCTCAAAAGCATAGATCTGCTCTTCATATTTGTCTCTTTCCGCTGCGGTGCCTATGGAAGCATCTTGATTCCCAAGGTAGAAAGCGATCGGACCTACGCTGCCGATGGTAACCTCGGTACCAGTTGTTATTTCATAACCGTATTCGCTGGCATCCGCAGACCTGAAGCTTTGCATAAGATCAGCGGGCAGGGCCGAGGGAACCAGGCGATAATTATCATCCAGCAGTCCCAGCTTGAAGGCCAGCAGGTAGCGGGCCGCAATGGCGTTGTTGATCTCCGATTGATCCAGGCCAAAAAGATGGGCGATGTTGGGTTCAGCAAAGATCGAAGACCAGCCGGCCGGCAGACCCAAGGCGTAATCCAGATCCTGAGAAAGCGCCGGGGTAGCCACCGGGGCCAGATCGTGTATCTCGGAGGTGTAGCTGGAAGAGCCGCCCCACCTGAACCCAAGACCAAGGTTCACTAAAGCTCCGTCCTGATCGGGTTCAGCCACGCCTTCCGGCATATCTATCCACTGGCCTCCCGCCCCCAGCCTGCCGAACAAGCTGAAGGGCGAACCTCCAACTCTCAATTTCTCCACTAACAGATTGAAGAGGAAGTGATCGCTGGTCGGTCCTAATAGATATTCATGGGCGTACTCAACGCCCGCTCCAAAGAGCCAATCCTCATAGGGATAGGTGAACTGAAGGGCCACATTTCCGGAAAGAGGCATACTACCACCCAAACCGTTCAGCTCCCCAAAGAGCGCCCAGTTGCCGGCGGTTTGATCGGTTTGGAGCATTGCCTGCAGGAACATTCCGTGACTGGTCAGACTTTCCATGCCGCTGGTCGAGTCGTAAGGCAATTCATCTCGATTAAACTGCGAATACATATAACCCAGAGCGATGTCCAAGTTGGGGAATCTCAGTTTAAGCGCCACAGGTACTTGGAGCAGCCGCCAGGGGAAATCAGTTCCACCGAAGCTCCAATTGGCGTTGAGGCCCGCCATGATGCCGACCGGGCTGTGAGGCCCGAAGAATTCGGTGAGCGATCCGGAGAAAAAGCCCGCGTCACCCTCCGGCGCATAAGGAGTTGGGGTATCGCTCCATAAATGCTGGTAACCGAATCTCAGATTGAATTCCGGGATCCCGCTCCGGAAAAGGCTGGCGCCGGAGAATGTTCCGGCAACGGAGGCCAACCCGTAATTAGGCGCCCCCATCCCCAACCCCGCCCCATATCCTTCCAAACCCAAGTTTAATTTATAATTGTTACCGACCTCGGGATGCCAGCCAAAACTGGCGTCCAATCCCCCGCCCATCAATACACCGCCATCTTCATTTGATCCGGGAAGCCCCGCTACCTCGGGATCCAATCCCGGTGTTAACCTTAAGCCGAACTGCCCGCCGAAATTCAGGGTGAGATGATGGCCTTGCATCCAATCCAGGTAATCCGGGCCCCAACCGGGGTTGTCCGCAATTTCGGTCTCACGCACATCGGCGACTGCCTCCGCTATTTGAAGTACTTCATCCACTGAATAAGAAGCCTCACAACCACCTTGCTTGACTTTCAATTCAACGCTGACCACTTCCTCCCCCACCGCTCCGGAAACCAATAAGACCCCATCCATGGGCTCTTCCGGTGAATTGGCCGAAAGCTGTACTTTCTCTTTATTAGTTGTAATAATAAGTGCCACGCTGTCAAGGTCAGTATCCGCTGGAACCGTTATCTTAACTCTGATCTCAGTTGGGCTTATAACCTCAACCGTTCCAATGACAACACCCTGGGCCTGGGTGGTAACAGTTATACCCTCGGTCAAAAAGTGGGTGTTTATCCCGGTGATCGTTATCTCAACTTCTTCTCCCGGTACCAATTCCGGAGCAGTGGTTTGGGCCTGAGGCGCAAAATACTGTTCTAAAGATGCGATCCAGGCGTTCACCTTGGCCTTGTCCTCATCGGACGTTCCCTGGGCCGCAGCCGCGATCTCGGCGGTGAAGCCGATGGCCGCCTGGTTCTCCGGGCTTAAATTGCGGGCAACCTCCACCAGCGTCCTCCGGATGATCTCGGTGTACTGGGGTCGTCTGACCGGACAACTCTGCCCCACCACATCTAGCTTGGCCTTATCATAGCCGTTAGAATATACATAATCGGTCAAGAAGAAAAAGTCGATCCCCATGGCCCGGTCCAGGTCATGGTTGGAGCTCTCCACTATTTGATAGACCTGAACATAGATCCGGATGGCAT
>Ga0315295_10000685_pt1 | contig 29398 bp, 45 predicted proteins | sample YL17G14_0_MG_FD_204453 | JGI IMG/M metagenome (GOLD analysis project Ga0315295, IMG submission 204453) | Sediment microbial communities from Yellowstone Lake, YNP, Wyoming, USA - YL17G14_0 | ecosystem: Environmental > Aquatic > Freshwater > Lake > Sediment | place: USA: Wyoming | collected... | reverse complement strand
CTTGTAACAACTTTCTCTGTTTTTGTTCCCATAATCGCATTTTATCTTCGTAAGTCAAAGGAATTGAAACAGGAGATTCTTTTTTCGCTCCAGGCATTGGAAGTTGAATTTGTTCTTCATATTCTTCTTCAGTTGGACAATTAGCTTTTCCACATAAGAAACATTTTATTCCATATGTACAATCTGTATCATCAGATTCAAGTTCGGTAAATTCATGCCGATGATGTTCTTCATCAAAATCACCATAATATGGCATATTCTCGTCTTCTTCTAATATTTCCCTGGTTGCTGGACATTCTATGCAAGAATATTCTTGATCACCAGTAAGTTTCCAATTATGATCCCCAGTATAACCACATACAGTACACTCATGATCTTCGTCGAGAGTGTGTTGCATAGAAAAGCCACAAGAGAGACAATTATGATAATATTCATCATCTGAAGACCACTCATGATCCTCAGAATAACCACAGATATCACAGGTATGATTATATTCATCACCAGACCATTCATGGTCGTGGCTTTCTCTTTCCTCTTCTCCACCCCCATACCCAGATGACTTCATTTGCCCTTGGGTTGAATAGACTTCAGTTCTTACTAATCTATTTAAATGTTCTGCATATTCATATGCAACTTTTTCTACTATTCCTTTTGCATATTCATCCCATTGAGGGAAATCTCGATAAAAATCCGCTGGAAGCTGCATAATGACATAAAAATTCATTAATTCATCTTGAGAAACAGCAGACTTATGAAACGAAGCTAATCTAGAACTTGAACGTTTTCGACGTAACTCATCTATTCGTTTTCTCAAATCCTGAACCTTTTTTGAAACCCCAGTCTCGACAGGAGGACGGGGTTTCTTATGCACACCACCGGGAGGAGGAAATTTAGGATGTTGCTGAATAACACCTTTCTCTCCTGAATACCACTGTGGAATTTTCTTTTTGGGGAGTAATTTTTCTTTCCATCTTTCTCTCCACTTCTTTTTAGAAGAAGGAAGAGGGTATAATTTTTCTTTCCAATCCTCTTTATCTTTTCCACCCCACATTATTTTTTCTTTCTGAGCAATTTGCCAATCAGGAATTTTAAAAAGTCTTTTTAAAGATTCCTGCATATCTCCTTCTGGCCATGCTACCCATCTTTTAGAATTAACCAAATCTACAGCTTCAGGATATGACATCCCCTTCCCCTTCATCAAATAACCTACGAGGACAGAAGGAGATCTGTTCATTCCAGCTGAACAGTGCAAATATGTCTTTTTCCCTTCACTTACCCATTTATTCAAAGTATCAATAGCGGCACTAAGATCTTTGTCTCTTTCTAACTTTACTTTAGAATCAAATCCATGTTCCTCTATCGGGATATGTACATATTCAACATCAGAAGGAGGAGTATATTCATGTTGACTCACATTAAGAATTGCATCGAAAGGAGCGCCAGTCCTTTTCTCACTCATTATCCAACCATTAGTTAAATCACCTAAAGCAATATCGGGGGTAATTTGATCATATTCCAAATTTTTTCTAGTTTTATATTTAGCTTTCTGCACACCTAAATCAAAATCTGGATATCTAAGTGAGAATGGTTTTTGTTTTCCTTCTTCTACAGTTGTCTCTACTGGTAAAGACAAAGCACAATCGGGACAAAACCACTGAGCAGGTAAAACATCTTCGTCTACAAGCATCTCCTCTTCGTATGCCATCTCTCTCCCACATTGAGGACAATCTTTATACAAATCAGAAACAGTGGTGGGTGGAGCAAATTCTTCTTCTCGTAACTTGGAAGGAGTATATTCAAAATCCTCAATAGCTTGGAATGCCGGGTCTACTTTTTTCTTTTTATGCTTTTCATCATAATGATCATTCAATGTACGGCCTGGATATAACGCAATAAGATGCTCACAAAGAGGGCATACTTCTAAACGAAACTCCTGCACACCCGCTGTTTTAGAACCACGATGAGGTTTATTCTGGACAGAAGGATTACCTAGTTGATTCTCAGAGTCATATGCAGACGGAGGACGCCTTCCAAAACCCGATTCTGGACGATTTATAAAATAATCTGAAAGCATGCAGCCACCACCATATCCATATTCCACATTCCCTCCCCCAAAAGGCGAAAAAGTGCAACCTCCACATGCGTCGCTGGACTGATCATTCCAAAATGTGGCACAACGAACATCGAAGTCCCGTGAACCATCTTCCCCACCTTCCCCCGATTGCTTTTGTTGAGATTTCTTTATATACAAAAAATCATCAATAGCTTGTCTTAAATTGGGTCCATAATCACGCCCGTATTTTAAAAACACACTTTCTTTATCTTCTCCAGCTTCAACAGATTCTAATGCTTTACGTAATATCTTGGTTTTGTTGTTCCATTCTTCCAACGTTAAAGCAATTTTCTTTCGAATTGATGATCCAGGGATGATTTTTGTCACATTGGCGTAAAGATATGGAAGCTGAGCATTTCTAGCGGAGTTAAGCAAGCTTGCATCTCTTTTTTCGTTAATAAGAAAGTATACATTTCCATACTGATAAACATCTAATACTGAATTAGGTATTAAACTAGCTCGTCGTAGCGGTAAATCTGCGGGCTTTACACGATATTCACCCAATATCTTCCTCATTGGGATTAAATAAGCCGTAGGGGCTTCTGCATCACCATATAATCGATCATCTCTAGATACTGGTTCTCGATAAAGGTCTAAAGCCGTCACACCTTCGTTAGTCAAAGAATCTAATTCAGAACGAAATTCTTTAATTGACTCATCACCAATAGGAGTTCCCTCCAAAGCATGCACCATATCAGAAATAGGGACATGATTTTCCCTAGATCGATGTAATATTTCCAAATACTGCTTATAATCTGGCTTCACATAATCAATTTTGCCTAGAATATCATTAGACCATTTTGACTTAGCTCTCTCAAAAGCAGCTTGTTCTATTTGTTCTTTATTTTGCTTTCTCCAATTCTTCTCGTATTGCTGTCCAAAAGAGCTAGTTGGATTTTTTCCAATAGATTCGTGGAACTTTCCTACAAACGTTCTATCACTTAAAAGACTAGGAGATTCTTTTGCCAACCAATTTACAAAATTATCTTTTCCATCACTTTCTCTAGCATATCGGTCATATAGCTGCGGAGTAACTTTCTTAACGTCTTCCTCCTCAAGAGAAGACAAATCAAACCAATCAATTATATCTTGTGGAGGAGTAGAAGCGATGATGTTATCTGAAATAGATCGATTATTCCAATCTATTTCATGTTTAGAAATTTCTCGATTTATATAATTATCGGGTGGAAGGTTAGGATAATCATATACATCGAGTTTTGCTAAATCTACGTTATTAGCATATTCTCTTACACGAGATGCTAAACCATTATAGCGATCTTGGATGTCACTAGGTAAACGAAGCAAAAGTTCATCGCCTTTATCTCTTTGGCGATCTTTTAAAATAGGAGCTATAGAAAATGCACTTCGATCAAAGTGTTTACCTCGAACTACCTTAAATGCTTTCAAAAGAGCTGAATGGAGTATACCCAAAACATAATCTGAATTATAAGCAAAATCTGACCAGGAAATTCTATCTTCAGGAGAAACCCTCATCATATTCTTTTTTATTCGCTCTAATGTCCTAACTGCATCCCTATAAACTCCTCTGGGAATATGTGGATTTGCTACTGCTATTAGGTGCTCCAAAGCAACAATTAGTTTTTCTAATTTTGAAAAGCTTTCTTTTGTATAAAATAATTCTAAAGCCTTATGGGCTTTACCCCATGCAGAATAAATTTTACTAGGTACATCTGGATCTGACCAAAGGGAAGCATTGGATGCCCTATATATCTTTGGTATCTTATTCTTTTTGTCATCGTCATCATCATTTACAGAAGGATTCACAGTCGGCAAAGGAACTCCAATATTCCCTGGTGCTCTACGATTCGTTGTGAAAGGTTCTGCATACTTTCCATCTGCGTCCCATTGTACTGCATCATCCCAAGGCTCAGTAAAATACTGCTCTCCCTTATTGTGGATGGTATCTCCGGGGAAAGTATCTTTGGGTCTTATATTCGATCTTGGTGGAGATGATGGACGACCACCTGGAGGATTTTCTTGAGCAGTTTTTTTCATCCATTATCCCGCCGAAATAATCGGGGCTCCTCCATCAGGAGACATTATACCATCCTCGGATCGTGTACCACTTCCAAAAGCTCCAGGGGCTCCACTTGATGGTCTAGCACGCTCTCTTACTAAAGATAAATCTTCAACATCGGAGGACAAATCCCCCTGGCTTATACCTTGTACTTGCCCCAAAAGACTATTAACAATTGCTCCCCTATTTCGCTCTGCCTCTAAAAGTGTAGAAAATGTGTCGATCATATAATCAAAGAAATCTGACACGATACTTGTTTTATCTTCTGTTCCTTCTGGAGCCAATTCTACCGCTACTTTATTTCTATCTACCACAAAGACATCCCCGTATCTCTTATCAGGGAATCTATCAGAAATAAATGCACGAACAGTATTAGGATCAAAAGCATAAACTCCTTCTATTGCTATCCTAATATACCCATTATCACCATTTTCTGTATCTGTGATCCTTAGAGACTTCTTCAACCTAGCTTGTCTCTCAAGCATAGTCTTCAAACCATTTTTTTGAATAAGATTCTTCGTCAAAAAGAAATCGCCTTCGGGAGTATTAAGAATACAAATTGATCCACTATTACTAATAAGATTTCTCTCTACTTCTGCAATCTTTACCAAAGAATGATCCGCCAATTCAGTTTTTTTGAGTTGTCGCCTCCCAGGAGGAAGTTTAGTAATATGCATCCGATGTTCAAATTGAGGTACAGAATGATTAGCACGGACGAACTCTTTCAACTGCTCTTTAGACCAACCTAACAAATCACTCATTTTAGATGAAATCTGTGACCATAAAGGTCGATTTCCAGCATTAACAATTTCATATTTAACTTCAACAAGCATGTCTTTAATTAATTGCTCAGTTCTTCCTGACGCCAACATATATTTTTGTATCATATCACGTAACTGCTTCTCTCTACTACTCAATTCAGAAATAGGTGCACCTATCTCCGCCTCCACTTGAGACACCATATTATCAGCAGCTTTCATTGCTTCTTCAATAAATTTAGCTTTTCTTTGCTCAATAGCATTCAAAGTAGTTGTAATATTATAAAATTCTTTCTTAACTTGAGCCCATTCTCTTTGAGTCATGGGAAGATCTGGTGGATTTTCAGGATCATCTCCTTGGGCGATAATTAATGATCCAAATTTACCGGACATTTCTTTTTCTACTCTACACGCCACACACCTATTTAAAACCATTCCCCCTCTAACAGAGAATAATTTATCACATGATATACAATGACAAAGACTCCCATTTTCCATTATTTTTCACCTTTACTACTATGTGGACAATTTGATAAATCTCTACATGTTTCGCAATAATTACAAGAACAAAGATCGCCCATCAACTCACCACACCCTGCACACATTGCTCCAATTTTTTGGTGTGTTCCTTCTTTCTTTACTTTTTTATTTTCCGCAACACGGATTTTTTGTATTACCACGAAATGAGAATTAGAAACATAGCTAGCAAATCTGCGTCTGCTAATACGCTCAAGGTTCCCTTCTTTAAGCCATCGGACGCTAATAAACCGAGGACCAACCCAAATAATTCTTCCCAAATCATGTTGTGCTACTATCTTTTGACCCAAAACTGGTTCCATAGGCTGCATAGTTTGCTTAGACTCTAGATTTCCTGGATTTTCTAAATTCTTTATCATTGCATCATATTGTTCTTCACCATCACGAAGCGATTTTTCTATGGGAGTATCACCTTTCATCAAATTCTTCTTTCGTTGGAGAATATCTCGAAAAGAATCTCCAAGTTTATATTGTGACTCTACTAAAGACAAAGCTTGTTTATGATCATAACCCATTCCAATAAAACGTCGATAATGAGTTAACGCAAGTTGGGCTTTATATTTTATCGATGGAGTTAATGATTCAGTCTCAGACTTTTCAACACATTCTTCCACGTCTTTTTGCTTTTCTTTAATCTCCTCATAAATTGCTTCTTTATCACTTCCCCAAATAACAATCTGATCCTTTCCTAAATTTTTTCCTACTACTAGAGCTTTATGAGCCTCCAATGGTTGTTCGCCCATCCCCAAAGTAGCACTATGATCTGTTATAGATTGATAAATATTGCGTACACTGTCTGCAATATTTTGAGCTTCTACATCAGGAGCCGAAAATAACATGTTATCTCCACCCCTAAAAACCACATCCCCACCTCTTTCCTTAACAAAAGCTTCAATAGACGCAAAAGCTTGATGAATACTATTAGAAAATTCTTCTGCTTTCTTAGTATCGTTTTCTAGTAACACATCCTCAACAGAACTACCCATGTCGTCGCCGTCGATGGCAAACCACAGATTTTTACCTATCTTATTCATATCATAACCTCAAAATCAGCACGACAAAGCCAAAGTTCCCTTTTATCAATTATTCCAAATATTTCTTCATCAAAATAAATATGATAACTGTCTATTGTAGCATGGGGATTATCACCGATGTTTATTATTTTCCCTGTATGCCCAGCTACTAGCCAATGTTTAATATTAACTTTAATCCTATCTCCAATTTTTGCTTCTTTCAAATTCATTTTGAATCTTATGTAACGTTACTACACGCATACATCTCACAGTTTACAGTTAACGTCGGTGATGGGTTTGTAACAACCAATCCAGAAAATGTTCCAAACATCACGCTTGGTCCTCCTTCTAGAGAAATCGCAGTAGCAGAACCATTAAATTTTACTTGTATTTCATTATCTGGATTTAATACAAGTAGTTTAGCCGTAGCAATATTGCCTATATAAATCGTTTCATCAGTAGTGCTTGGCGGCAAAGTAAAAACAGAACGTCCTGTAGTTTCTATTTGTGCCGTTAAACTTCCAACCAAACTCATAATTTCTTTTTGAACTCCAGTTACATCCGGCGTTTCAATAATCTTACCGCCTGTGAATGATACTGTCATTGGTGTAAATGTAGCCATCTATTATTTCCCCCTCATTTTCAAAAAATTATCCAAACAATTAATATATATTTTTACTCCTTCAATGTCTTCTTGAACATCTTTATTATCTGCTATTCCAAAATAGATTTTCTCTAGCAATCTTTCTAATTCATCCCAAGTCGATTCCAACTCCTCCGGCGCATAATCTACCCTTGGATAAGGAAACGGCATTTTCATAAATTTATTCTCTCAGTACATCCTCCGCCGATTGCTCATTCCCTGGACCAGTCAACTCCTCATCCTTCTTTTCGAATTGCACTATTTTCCAAGCTTGTTGAACTGCTTCTAAAATCTCTTCTGGAGAATTCCCATATTCTTCCGACATATATTGAGTAAGATCATATGTGCCAATCTTGACATCCTTCCACAAAGCATTATAAATCAAAGTTTCTGCTTCTTGAATCAATTCATGACGAGACAATACACGACCTGTACTAACTTCTGATCTTCCTTCCGGTCCTGGATGTTGCAAATGTTGTTGCTGTGGTTCTGCTTCTAGTGGCTTTTGTGTATCTTGTGGTTGCCCCATTGGAGAAGGTTCCATAGGTTGAGCAACTATATCTTTACCGCTCAAAATCCGCTTTGAATAAATTGTATTTTTTGTTGGTCCCGAATATTCGAACATTCGGTATGTTCTTCCAAACATTGGTACTTGATGTTCACCCCAAGATGGCTTCCAACTACACTCTTCGCAATAATCTGCAACATCCCCTATATGATTAGTTGAGATTAACTTTTCGTGACCACAATCTTTGCAACGATATGGACGCCGCTCAATTTTCGGTCCGCCTTCTGGCCACACTGGCGATTTATCAAATGGACTAATCGCAACTATATCACGAGCTGATAAAATATTTTTTGCTGTATATACTGCTCCACAATCGGGACACACTTTTCTAGCATCACTAGGATCATGAGGCATCAAACGGGTGTGGTCCTGATGACAATAATAAGGAGTTCTTGTTATATCAGCTTTTTTATTTTGCACTTCACTATTCCAAATAGTCACATACTCCGCTTTACCTATTACAGGTTCTAAATTAAAATGTGATTTTCTCCCAAATTTATCTTTAAATTTTTTTTCTAAATCAATCGCTACATCAGCAGCAGGAGTTCCCCATGCAGGCATTTTTCTCGGTTCTAACATCAAATCTAAATCTGACGTACCTCTGCCTAACCTATCCGGCATATGATTGGGATCTTGAGTTGCCCAACTTCCTACAATATGTGCAGATTTAAATAAATCTTGATAAGACTCTAATTCATTTTGTAAAAATTTAATTTCTTCAGCAATAAGAAATAAACCAGATTTCTTAGATCCTTTATGCTTAAAATATTCTCCTGTTATGATAGATTTTTTCCCCATCACCCTTTTCAATTTAGTATAATAATCAGGTTCTTCTTTCAAATGCGCCATTACAATCTTCAAAACATCGGCTGGAGATTTTGCAACAACCAATTCTTTATCGGCAGCGTGCTCTTTATATTCTTCCTCAAATCCTATCAGAATTTGCTTCATATCAAACCCTGAAATATTAATATCATTCTCATCAGCTATACTATGAATCTCTGTTTCAGATTTAGCTTCCTTAGCAGTATAATATGTATTCGGACCCAAATACCCTATTGATTCTTTCTCTTTAGTATCAAAAACTCCAGTTTGTTCTGCACTTTGTTTTTCCAAAAAATTATCAATATACTTATTTAGTACAACTTGATTCTTTTTAATAAACTTCTCGATAGGTTTATGAGATTCACGCCACCAAGTATATAAAGTTTTATCATTCTTAATCCAAAGCTCTATTTCTTTGTCATTTCTTTTTGGAAATAATGATAATTGCTCTACCGCACTTTGCTTTACTGATGGATATTTATTCCCACATTGAACACAAACCATTGAACCGCCTGGACCTTCTTCTAATGCATTCCCACATCTAGAACATTTATGACCATAAGATTTAGAATAAGCCAAAATCTCCATAGCCCCGCGATATAATTCACGCTTTCCACCAAAATCGGTTGACGTATTTGGAGTCATAAAAGGAGAAGTACCTTCTTTGTCCATTTCAATTCCATGAACATCTAAATAATGATCTTCCATTGTGTAATTTGAAGTGCCTTCGATCTCTTCATTGCATCGTTCACAATAACCAATTATTACAAAATCTTCCTCTTTTGCATATACATCCACCACAGAGCCAGGTTCCGGCGCGGGCGGATATTGTTCAGAACGATAATGCTCCGCCCCCTCTGGTCGTGAATGAGGAATGTTGTACTGATTCCCATCATTATCAACCATCGTGATAGCTTGTTGTGTATTATCAATAACTGTTAGATCTTTTCCAGACCCATCGTCCATATCCAGTTTTAACGTCTGCCCCGGATTATATTTTCTAAAATCCTGAGCAATTAAATAGGTTGATTTGGCAACATGATTATAAGCAGAGCTTTGATCTGAAAATTCTAAAATTCCTTTCTGAGTCCACACCTCTACTTTGCCATCAGAACGGCCAACTATTCTCCACTCAAAACCATTTCTGCGAGCGCGATCAATTAAATAGCGCATTACTTCTCATCCTTATGAAAGATTTCAAATTTTTCAAACATATCATCAGTTATTTCTTGCAAAGTCCTTTTTTCATTATGTTCTGCTAAAAAATCTCTCATAGCTTTCTTCTCAACAGGCATTCTACGTAATTGCCTAAGATATCCTTGTTGAATCAATTTATTTATCCAAAACTCAGGTAATGGACCTTTTCCTGTATTTCCTAAATTACACTTGTTGCACGCGACACTATAAGAGTCACCATCACCAATAACAACTAAAGTCCCTTCACATGGCTTCTGTCCGAAAGGAGATATACAAGGCCAGCTAGTTTCTACATGCAAGAAAGCCATTACTCTGATCCCATTTTACTTAACGCTATGCTCAACAAATTCTTCTTTTTTTAAATGCTCAGCTAATTCCTGAATTCTATCTAAATTATCGACTATATTATCATTTAAGTCAAAGCATTTTTGAATTTTTGCTTTGAGAAGTTCATTTTCCATTCTCTTGATTCCTCTTGGTCCTATCTACGTTACCATCTAATACAATCATAAGATTTTCTATTCTATCTATAGCACGATACGCTTCCACGGCTCTCCCTCGATCTTTATGTTCCTGACGATTCTGAGCCATCAAAATAATTGGAACTGCAAAAGCAGCTTGGAATGATAATAATAAATTTAAAAATTGAAATGGGAATTGATCGAACGGTAATATTTTATATACATTTAAAACAACCCATAACATTAATACCGCTGCTTGGCTAATAATAAATATCCAACTACCAATCCACCGTACAATATTATCTGCGCACCTTTGCCCAAAAGTTATATCGCTAATATCTCCCCGAATATGTATAAGTTCTTCAAGGATTTGTTTTTGACTTTGGGAAATATTATATAGTTCTTTATCTAAGCTGCTCATTTTTCTGAATGCATCCTAGTCCTAGAATAACTATCACCTTCCTCTCCACTATAAGGTCCAACCTTAGTAGGCTTTAAATCCCTCACTTCTACTTCCATCTGTCTATTACCATCTTGAATAGTAGCGCGTGTGCCAGTATTATCAATTGCCATTACCATTACTTCCTTACCCTTATATAGAGCAGGAGTGAAAATGCCGATACCTTTTCCAAGGAGAGCAGTTTTTTGGATATCCCCAGCACAAAGGATTCCCTTTTTACGGCTACATTTACTACACAAACCACTCTTATCTAATGGTGTGGAAGATCCACAATTTAAACACTCCTTACTAGTAACTTCAGCATTTATATCAGAGGCACAAAGAAGGCGCGGCTTAGATCCAATGAACCAATTAGCTATTTCATCAGCTTCATGTTTTGCCAAATGACCAACATGATGATAATGACTAAGAATATATCGAATATCCTCAATACCGAGTTCATTACGGTTCACAGAAATAGCACGCTTGAGATCATGACTATTCTGATAGTGAACATGAACACGCCGTTGTGCATCACGATTTACTGCCACACGACGAGCAGAATGTTCAACACCAGTATTTTCCAAATCATGCTGCTTTACTTTTGGATCTTTACATGTCTCAGAATATAATTCTTTGTCCATCTTTGGAAATAGTTTACTTTCCTCAGTAGCTTTACAACCATCCGTGGTAGTAGACACTTCCTTTGGATATCTAGAATATTCTAACTCGTTTGGAGTCTTATACCACCAAGCAGTTTTAGATTTAATTCGATTTCCCGAAACAGGAGGAATTCCATGCTGGCGCGATTGTGCCCATTGATCGGGAGTACCGGCTAGAGGAGCCGCTGAAGGCTGTTGTTGTGGAGTCCTCTCCTGCATTAATTTCCTTTGTGCCATTTGGCGAGTTTGTGGATCAGTATTAGGATCATTGATAATATCTTGTAATACTCGCTGACGCTCCGCTGGCGTAGATTGAGCTAATCTTATGTCTTTTTCACTAAGAGCCTTTTGTCTTGCTTCTTTTTCAGAATCCTCTTCGCCTTCCTCTTCATCGCCTTCTTCGTCTTCATCTTCTTCTTCGCTTTCGTCTTCATCTTCTTCTCCTTCTTCTTCTAAATCATCGTCAAATGGTATTACTAATTCATCTTCCTCTTCTTCACCTTCCGCTTCTTCACTTGCGAATTCAACATCAGCAGGTGCTACATCTTCTGGCTCAACTTGTGGGGGAGCTATATCCATATCTTCTTCATATAACCCCACGTCTGGAGAATCGGAAGGTTCTGGTGGTACATCTCCACCTAGATCTTGAATAGCGTCTTGAATTTTATGCTCTACATTTTCTACTTGTTTCTCTATTTCCTCAACCCCTTGTAATGCTCCTTCATCCTCCCCTTCAAACTCTGGTTCTACACTAATCATTTCCAATTCAACCATTGGAATTTCAGTATCACCTATTCCATTCAAAGCGACTACTGCAAATCCCTCGTTGTTAGAATAACGAAGAAATACACCTTCATACTCGTTAAAACGGATTGGCGTACCAGAAATAATTGAGGATGATGCAACTATCTTATTATCTCGATTAGCGATGTCTGTACTGATCTTTGTTAATCTCTGAAAATAAATTTTACGCCCAGGGTCAAGGGCGGATGAATTAATAATTGCCGCTGCTTGATACCATGACATATCAAATTCAGTTACAAGTTTATGTTCAACACTATCTCGTGAATGATATTCAATTGGTTCATCTTTGCCGAGATACAATGTATAAACAAAAGGTGATCCCGACATTCCTCGACGACACGTCAAATAAGCATCAGGTGGAATTCTTTTCCACACTTCCCTTTCATCTTGAAGCTTTTTATCATGCGCGTTAAACCAATCGTCTGCTACACGATGAAAAGAAAATTTACCACAAGAAGAACAGTGAATAGAAACATTTCCTTGTACATTTTGAGGACCGAGATCTAAAGTAGTTACTTTCTCACACCAAGAACAAATCACTGTTTGAGAATACCTACTAAACGGCCTTTCCGCAATATCTTTACCTGATAGCAACATTTTTTCCTCCAATAAAAATCTTTGGTGCAGGGGGATCATTAAGGTACGCAATTAATCCTTTAACTTTTTGAATATCATCATTTAAAGAACCTAATGCTGCATTACATTTCAAACAAAGCAAACCTCTCACTTCTCCAGTGTCGTGATCATGATCCACAGCCCACTCAATTACTATTCCTTTTCTTGTACCCGGAATAGTTGTTAAACAATATGGATTTGCACATCTAAAATTTTGAAATTCTTTTAAAGAATCGAATTGTCCAACTGACAAATTATATTTTTTATGAAGATTTCTGCCCCAAACTTTTCTTCGATTTTTTAAATAATACTTTATTTTTTTATCATATTCTTCGCGGAGTTTTTTATTCTTAGGTATTTTAACCCACTTAGAATAACTTTCCAAATGACATTTACGACAAATAACAAAATAAACTGAAGATGCTTTTGATCTTCGTCGCCACATATCTTTACGAATTCCACATTTTGAACAATTCCATTTTTTGGGGATAAGGTAAACTTCACCTTTTGGTGTGTTCACTAATATGCCTCCCTTAATTCAGCAAAGGCTTTTCTTATTGCAGATTCAATGCGAGCGGCAAGGGCATCTTCCCCCGCTTCTCTTGCCATATTACGAGCTTCAGCCAGATCTCCTAAAGCATAATCAACTTTCATTGTTATTGCATTATATGGATCTTTTTCAGGATGTGGTTCTGGAGAGACTGATTTGGGTTGAGCTGAAGGTGTCTTTAATTTTCTTTTAGTTGGATCGAATTGAAGAATATCTGCTGCACACAAAATTATTTTATTTCCCATTATGTGGGTCCAAGTTTGAGGTAGATCATTATTAGAGGGAAATGGTCCCTCATTCTGCTTACGATCTTTCCCCACAGGCTCTTGTTTTATTCTATAACCGGGTTTTCCCGGATTTGCCCAGTTTGAAGTCTTCATACATAGATAAAACGAATTGGGGAGGAACTGAAGAGGAATAAAGAAGTTTTTGTTACGAGAAAGGAGAGAAAATATCTATCAACTAATATTTGCTATTATTCAGATTTCTCTTCCACTAACATAGAACGCATAGCTTGAATAGCCTTACGACATGCTTTGCAAATTCTTTTTTTGGGGAATATTTCTAATTCTTCTTCACAAACTTCACATTTTTGTGGTTCTATGGCGAAAGTACTACCTGTTGTTGTCCAAATTTTATAAAATTCACTATTTGAAGTTCCTGTCTCAATTATTGGATTTTTAGGAACCGTTTGTGTATCTTCATAATAATGATAATAATCTAATCCACTAGTTAATTCATTTTTCATCACCTTCTTTCTCCTGCAACATCATAGCTTTTATTGCAATAATAACTTTTTTGCATTCTCCACAAACATATTCACCGAAAAGAGTATGTAACCTTTTTTTACATATTATACATTCTGAAGGATAGATGGAAGGTTGAGAAGGTTGAAAATGTCCACTACAACCATATTCTCCACAAAGAGAACAAGGAGGAAAATCACCGGCTGTTGAATTTGACGCTACCGTTTGGAATTATATAATTGCAGCAGAGATTATCTTATCCCTTCTATTTCTCTTCTTAACAACTATTATAGCCTTTCTATTAGGATCGAAACGTCTTACAGTTCTAAAAGCGTTTGAAAGATTAATATATACATATCCCTTTGAGACAGTTCTTGCTACTCGTCTAAACAAAGCGTTGATTCTATCACTATCTTGCAAAGCCTGATTTTGAGTATTATATGGACCTGCGTACCTACGACCATTCGTAATCAAAAAATATTGATCACCATATTGACAAACACCACGCGTTTCAGAAAATGCGAGAGGAAGATCTAAAAGAGGTGGTTCTCTAAAATCCACACAATAAACAGGTCGATTCATCTTCCTGTGTAACTTTCTACTATATGACTTTTGCTTTTTATTCATGGGTTATGATCGGATTTCCACCGATTGGGGCTGTTGCGTTATTTTTACATACAAAATGTATTATTTTAAATATAATGTTTGTCCACTCTGCTCCATTAGAAGCGGGGAAAGGACTTCCCTCCCGCCATACAAACAACGTGGAGTTCCACGCCCGAAGTATAAACGAGTTAAGCTTTGCATAGCGATAGTACATTTGCCCCTGTACCACATAACCATGTCCAGCCCTTTATTCCTCCTTTTTAGTAATAATATTACACCCTTCCATAATCTTTGTCAAGTGGTCTACCGCCCTATTCCCCCTAGTATTTACATATTCCATTAGACGCTCAGATAGTTTTGTGTAAAATTTCCTTCCCACACCATCAAGGCTCCATGATGATGCCTGATATTTAGATTGATACTGAACAGTCTCCTTGAGTGCCTTCAACAGAACAAGTTGGTTTCTCCTATCTAATTGCGAAAAAAAGAGCACGATTCCATCCAAATACCCCAAAGCACACGGAAGACAAATTCTATACATTGAAGGCCATACCAATTTCATGTCCGCCGAAATTTTAAACTTTCTTCCACGCCCATTTTTTCCTGCATCCCAACGAGGAACTTCTCCTACTTTGTTTTTATCTGTAAATTTCTTATCACAATAAGAGCAGTAAGAAAATCCACTAGCGTAATTATAAGTTGCATTCTTTACAACGCTGAATACATAATCGAAATTCGCTGGACCAAAATTCTCAGCAAGAGCAGTAGCCAAATTTCTAAATGACTGCTTTACTTGAGCAGAATCCAAATCTTCAACTTCTGGTATAGCCTCTATAATAGAGTTCAAATCTTCCATCGTTTTCATGCTACGTAAGCCCCTCTATTCACGTAAACTTCTAATTTGCTCTGATAACGCCGAGTCACTACGCTATAATGGTCACTCAAAATATCATCCGTAAAACTTTCCACATTTGACAAATGATGAGTGTATAAATATACATTGAAATGGCGGGCTCGGAATGAGTTCTCTTCCTTCTTAAACGCATTAGACGCTGCCCGGTAAGCCTCATATTTAGAAAGCTGCTGCGCCCGAAGGACTAACTGTTCTTCTTTAGAAAGAACCGTAGAACTAGGTGACTTTATATTTCGATAATCTTCCAAACATGTCTTCCGATTAAAATATAATTCGGCCACCTTTTCCAATTCCTTACGAGTCTTTTTATGTCCCTCCGGGGAATTCAACTTCTCCAATTTTGCAATGTTTTGAAGAAGAGTAGTTATGGTGTTTACTTTCTTTTGCAGGAGTTTAGCCAAGCCGACATCTACACCACAATCAAAAAGGTACTTGGCGACACATACGCAGCCAACTTGGATTTCCTTGTGAAGCTTTCCAGAAAACATAGCCCCGCCAAGAGCGGCAACTTCATCTTCATCCCGCTCTAATTGTCCCTCCAATGCTCTGCTAAGCGTGTCCGCTACATCTTGTTTAACATGGGCAAGATACTTTATATTCGTTTTCCCACAGTGCTGACACACGCCGTTGTAAGGCTTAACCTCAATGCTAACCTTCGTATTCCCAACCGTTACCCAATACCGATTCATTAGTAACTTCCTTTCAATATCTTTATTATACCAAATTCAAAAAGTTTTGTCAATATCCCAAAATCTCCCTTTCCAATTTAAAACCTCATCAAACCACCCATCATAACATGGAATGGTTATGTTTGGCACATTGTATTCTTCCAAAATACGCCGTATAGTCTCCACACCAGAAGGATTGCATGAATGTATAACGACCGGCACATTATGTTCTGCCAATTGATTCTTAGCGATATCAGCCCCAGTATAACGTCGTTTACCTAAATCGTGGTCCAAACAAATAAGGTCAAACTTCAAAGTAGATAAATACAATTCTATAACTTCTACGTTATCCGTTATAAACACGTCATAGCCCGCATCAAGAAAGGGTCTAGCTCTTTCTGGTTCATCGTCTATAAAAAGAATACGCATTTTATTTACTTTAGTGGAGCGACAAGGCCACGATCCTCGACTTTCAGGGTTACGGCCTGACGTGCTGCCCACTTACACCATCGCTCCATAATTTGTCATCTCTCTAGTTGAGTTTCTCACGGCCCCCTCCTGCCGTGGCTATTTGCCGGTCCAATGACTCTGTTTTCCGATGGGAGGAACCTAGCCCATCGATCCAACCGGCTCCCTATTGATTCACTTTACTATCGAAACAGCCTCGAATTAACTGTTGCCAAATGGGCACACGTCGCAATTTCCCCGACAATCCTCATGGCAGCCGAAGATCGCCTGGGCGCGGTACGCTTCAGTGATATTTGATATGTTTTCTTTCCACCATATCAAACTCTGTTGACATTCCAAATCCCTCTCTGCCTGGTCTTGGTTCTCTTCAATCATTGCATCCGTTACCATTTTCTTCCCTCTACTCTGATTATATCAAATTTAGGGTTATTTGTCAATACGCAAGTGCTATATTCGTCTCACCTAATATTAGCGGCCAGGAGGAAGAGAAGGACGACGATTAAGATGATTTCTGTATCCATTACCTATCCTCTCCATACTGGTATTCAGCCTCATCAACTGCTGTGTCGCCTTGGCATTCCTCACAGTGCTGACAATCCGTGCATCCACAATCCTTCTCTTCCCCATCACACCAACATTCTGAGTCTAACCGTGATCCACAAGTTTTACAACAAAATCTTGCCATGATTTTTTCCTCAATTATATTATATCAAATTTAGAGCTATTTGTCAATAACTCACTTGCACAGGCGAGATCTCAGAAGAGCCACATACTCTCTTGCCTGCGAATTATCAACGTTACTAAGAGGAACTGGCTTAAAATGCATGTCCCGCTCAATACGAAGTCCAAAAGGACCACGGACAGACTCAATTTCGTCTAGGCTGAAATAGCCCAGCTCAACCTCGTGGCCAACTACTAAACCGAAGAATATTCTAGTCTCAGGATTATACTCGGTGACGTACCAAGTCCAGTTTGTCCAAGGTGTGAAAAACTTGACTTGCGCTACCTCACAGCCTATGGGTTGATTCTCGTTAGTGTAAAGACTCGGCAGATTCCGAAGATTTTCTTTGGTAAGTAACTTCTGCTTTGGCATTATTTTCTCCCTCTATATTCATAATATCAAATTCAGAAGTATTTGTCAATAGCGCTCCTGGGCATGCACTACCCAGCCTTATCAGGGAACCTTGGTAGGTAGGCGAGCGCCATAGATTTAAACAAAAATCGAGCAAGGAACAATCTCGCTGCTATCCAATTTGCTTAGTCGATACTCCATAGGATTGAAATCCTTATGAAACTCTCTCGACTTCTTCACAATATCCATACACCACTCTAATGTGTTGGGACAGCGCAAAATTTCTGACTTATTATGCACCTTCGCCTTTCTAACCCATTCAGTATTCTCAATCCCATTTAGATTGGATGGTGCCCATTCGTGAGTATTTGTGTCGTAAGTTTCTATAATCCACTCTTTCTTAGAGTCGTGCTGCTCCTTCAATAGCTTCTCTTGCTCCAGGGTGAGCACCGGGCCTGAATTTTCTACGAAAGGTGCTTTTGATTCCGGTATGGTATGACAAAAATCGAATTTGGCATTTTTCTTCTTCATTTTTACTCCTTATTAATTTTATACTAGCACGAGAATTTAGTTCATGTCAAGAGATCGTTTAAAACAAAATCGTCAGTTCCTATACGTCTCACTCTAAGATGATGGTTTTTTTCTGGTTGGGAAAAACCTGTACCTAAATAACCTTTCATTCGTTTTATAGATTCCTCATATGTAGTTGGATTCGTCAATTCTATCCAATAATGAGTTTCATTATCATATACTTCTACACACCATTTATCATCAGCATCCGAGCCAACTTTCACAAATGATCCTTTCTTCTTTCTTTTCATCCAATCTGAATAATCTCTCTGCATATTGGGCATATAACCTCTTTTTCCCGCTCTTGAATTTCCCAGCTAGGAAATACCGCCCTACCATTACAATGTTCACAATGAAATGTTAAATAGGAATCGTGATCAACGTATTCATTAAATCTCTCTCTTTTGTGAACACCAGCTTTTCTTTGGCGAGCCGGTAGTGCAAAAGGATCTCTAACCGTTACAAAAGTCTTACCCATGGATATTAATTTTAGTGATTTGTAGCTTGGGAATGCAAAAATTCATCGATAGACATGCAATATTCTAAGCCATCAGTAGCAGCAATAATCACAACCTCTCTTTCTTCATAATCCAACCAAATATCATTTATGTCAGGGTATTCAAATATCCTTAATTGTATTTCGGATATTATTTTTCCTGCTTCCACAAAGTCATAATCTATCACATATATAAAACTATTATAAACTATTTTTTATGTTAAAAACAGAACAGTCCAAGGAATTACAGATAGACCTATATACCATATTATCAATAACCCACACATCCACAACAAATAAAAAGGCTCTTTCTCTACACCCAACCAATACAACCATCCAACAGACATAATGCTAAGTAATTTTATCAGAAACAAAGCTGGAGCTACTCCAACCCAATTCATAAAAGTCTTCAAGAGTGGGTTTCCCTCCAGATGAATCCCACAAGTAGTAATACCCCAATATGTTATCACTCCATCATAGAACATTAACACACAGAGGATTACACAAAATATAGCAAATAATGCTCTACGATTCATTTCTTTCCCTCTTAATGGGGATGCCCCGGCGCTCAAAGTCTGGCGGCACAGACAACCTTGGAGGCGAGCAAGGCGAGCAGCCGGGGGCAAGATTCAATGGAGAACAAAGAAGGTGAGATCTAAATTGAACAAGAATTGCAAAGGGAACATAGCAACGCTCACACCAATTGCTTGATAAGTCTATCTTATGACCTCTATCAACCAAAAGTTTGAGTTTTGCTGTACTACCTGCCATTTTTCTCTTCTCCTATTCATATATTAGCAAATCCTAAGAGAGTTGTCAATACCCTGCATTTCCTTTTCTTTTTCCCAATTCCAATTCCAATATTCAACAATATTTTCTAAAGCTTCTTCAAGAGTCTCAAATTTTTGAGTAATTGCCGCATTCAAAAATGGATGCTCATTAAAAAGATAATTATCTGGCTCAACAACCGCTATAATTGGTTTCTTCATCTCCCAACACCACCCCATTTCAAAAAAGGTTCCTACAAATGGCTTCTCACATTTTCCTTCATCACCAATTATTTTCAAATTAGCTAACACTAAATGAGCTGACTTTACCATAGTATAATCCCTAATCAAAATTGAACGATTAGGGACATCAGAAGTGATCCCCCCATCAGTCGAAGACATAAGCTCTTTCCCCACCAAAGGTGATAGGGGTATTATACCATGATTACGTAAATAACGTGCTGCTATATGTCTCCACCTTTGAAAATAATCATCTTTTGTGTAGATAGTTCCTGCTAAATACGTTTTCAATTTATTTCTCCTCCCAGTATTCTTTCACATCACCATTTCCATTTCTCTTTTTTTCTTCAAAAGGATTTACTACACGTCTAACAAATTCAAAAATCAACGTAACAAATATCCCCACAACTAAAGCAAGTTTCCAATATGAAACTGGTCCCATCAAGCTTGCTGCAATTCGAGTGCAACAATAATTAATAGCCCCAGCATATTGAGAAAATCCCGAATCTGTTAAATAACAACCCTGGATAGATTGAATCAAAGATTTAATCTCTGGATCTAACTGTTCTCGATATCTCTGTTCTATATAAGGCATATGAGTTACTTCCATACCCTCAAACTTGTATCCACACTATCATACTCCACCCACAAATGCTCTTGTTCTCCATTATAACATCCTTCTGGATAACAATAAAGACAATCACCACAAGTATCGCAAAAATCCCCACATTCAGGTTCAGCTTCAACAATTTCTGCGAAGGTCTTACCAGGACTCTGATAATGTATAATGGACTTTTTCATACCTCAATCCCACAAACAATCTAACACACGGATAAGCAACATACGATACCAACGCCAATCGGTTGAGCCACTATACATATGTAATTTTTTTGGATGGGGAATAATTTTCAAAATTGATTGGACGATAGGGTTATTAGCACAATAATGTTCGAGAATACCCGCTCTAATTTTATCTAGATGTATTGTATCTTCATCTATCCATTCCTCTCCTAACATAGAAAATGGGTGAGGATCTTCTAGGTCTTTGCTGGAATGTGGATCTGTAGGAATCGGTTGAGTGGTTAATCTAACATGCAGAACAGCATCATTCCTTACCTTTCTCAACACTTTAACATTTAATTTCCATTTGCTGGAAGGTATTTCACCCAAATAAGCACCTAAGCATTTTTGTTTTGAAGCAGCGTTGATAAAAGTTAATCCCATACTCTTACCCAAAAAAATGCTTTATTATGTCTATCATGCATTCCACCTTTCATATAACAATTCCAAGCTGGTATGTGTTTCTCATTAACTGTTCCTTCAATACGATCTCCCAATTCTGGTCTTTTAACTACGTAATCAATAGCTGCTCTTGTTAAAGCTTGTCCTACACCCATATCACGAAATCGAGAATCAACAACACATTCTTCAAACAAAACAGTCTTTCTACCTAATGTTTCTATTTTATACAATGTTACAATACCCAATAAAGCATCATGTTCATCAAATGCTCCCAATAAAATTGCATTAGGATTTTTCAAAAGATTTTTAAACCTTTCTTGAGTACCACGACGGCGGGCACCAGGCATAAGTAATTCCATATGATACTCAACCGCAGCAGCCATTTGTGGAGTATATTTCTTAATCTCTTTAACTTCAATCTTCTTTATCATACTAGACCCCTCTCTTCTAATTCTTTTGTAGCCTGATCCACTTTATCACATGACTCCTGATCTTTAGCCCAACTGATTAGATCCTTCACTCCTTCTTTTAATAAGACTGTAGGACTATACCCTAAAAGTTGTGAAATCTTACTAATATCAGCATAACAATGTCTAACATCTCCTTCCCTAAACTTTTCTATAATTTTAGCTGGGGGAGTATCAGCATCTATTATATCTTGTTGAACTCTAGCATTCAACAAGCGTGATTCTCTTAATTGACCCTTTATCAAATCTAAAAGTTGCAACAAATTTGTTGACATTCCAGTACCAACGTTAAATACTTCAGAATAAATAGTATCATTTTGAATAGACAATATCAACGCTTGAACAATATCGTTTACATGAACAAAATCACGAGACTGAGAACCATCTTCAAAAATTATTGGTGACTTGTTGTTTAATAATCTGCTAGAAAAAACTGCTGCTACCCCTGTGTATGGATTTGATAAAGATTGACGAGGACCATAAACATTGAAAAACCTAAGCGCTATCGTTGGAATCTTATACGCTCTCCCAAACATAAGAAACATTTCTTCATGATCTCTTTTTGTTATGGCATATATAGAAGTAGGTTCTAATGGCTTCGATTCATTTGTAGGTAAAGGAACCAAAGCTGCTCCACAGTCTGGACATAGAAGCTCCCAAAGTTTATTTTCTAATTGACTTATAGAACGAATCGGGGGATAGATTAACTTGGTGTTTATCGGATTATCATATCCATGAGTGCAATAATAAGCTCCTTCCCCATAACAAGACATTGAAGACGCAACGACGATTTTTTTAATATATTTTTGTTTGCAACGCAATATAGCTTGTAATATATTCGCTCCCCCTAAAGAATTATTTTCCACATACTCTCGAATATTATACATGGATTGACCAACCCCCACCGATGCGGCTAGATGAACAACTACATCCACTCCCCACATAGCTTGAACTACAGAATCGTAATGCCTAACATCGTAGCGTAGAAACTCAGCATTGGGATTGATGTATTCACATTTCGAAGTATGAACTTGTGGGTCAAGATTATCTATAATCCGTACTTCATAACCTTGTTTCACAAGAGCATCTACCAAATGTGAACCTATAAATCCCGCACCTCCAGTTACAAGAACCTTATCCATATCCAACTCCGGTGATAATGTTTTACAACCAATAATTAGAAATAATAGCCGAAAGCTCTTGAACACTGTATCTTTTAATTCTACTTATCCTTTCACAAAACGAGTTATAATTAATATCTTTCACAAATTTTGGAAAGTTAATAAGCGCAGGATCAAAAAATACTGTCAGTCCATAATCACAATCTAAAGGAAAAAACGGATAATGAATATCTATCATATATGCTAAAATCTTATACCCAGTACCATTCCATGCCCCAAGTTCTTCGCTAGCATGAAACGCATCCCTGGGAACTAAATCATGTACTAATAGAATGCCTCCTGGATTTAAAACCGAAAGAGAATTCTGAAAATCTTTAACTACAAAATCATAATTATGACATGCATCAATAAAAATAACATCGAATTTTTCTTTATTTATTTTAAAAAACTCATCAGTAGTCATAACATGAGTAGCGGGAGTTGGGACTTGTATAACAGTGCTACTTAAAACTGTAGAGCCTTCTTTAAGAAAAGGTCTAGCCTCCACAAAATCGGGAGCCAACTGAAGATAAGGCAAAATTTCTACTCCCGTTTTTTTAGCAGCAACTATGTTCCGATAAGTTTCCCCACAAGCTACCCCCAATTCAAGGTAAGACTTTTCAAACATTTTTGGGATTACATTAACTAATTTTGATGCATATTCTGACATTTTTATTACTCCACTATAGGACTACACAAAATTCCAGGCTTAGTAGAATAAAGCTCCACAAGAACAGGCCAAGAAGGTTTCTTGAACCTATCAGGAGAATCGGCTAGACCTCCGTAAGGAAATCCTCCGTGAATCCCATTAGCACACATAATCATAGGTTCTTCGTTGCCGTTTCTAGCGGAAGCCCACCCAATCTGACCGTTTTCATGGGCGAAATAATGAGCGTAACGGTCCCTCCAATCTTCAACAGTATATCCAGAATCCACAAAATCCCACGAGAACATTACTTGACCATCAATGCACAACTCAGGATAAGTCATTGGCTGCTTGTTTCTTGGGTCTAAGGGGATAACTCTTCCTCTCTTATGAGATAGAAACCCCTGCCTTTGCACAGTTTTTTCACATGCTTCTGATTTTGCTAGACCATGTGGTGCAGCTGCGTGATCCTTCGTAACTTGAACACCGTTGACAGGCCATGCCCAAGGAGTTGCCATCATGCACAACCAACCAACAGGGGGCTTTCCGTTTTGTTTATTTTGTTCATCCCTTTCTTGGATCATATCATATGCAATCTTATCGAATCCTTTTTGGGTAGGCCAATAATCATCCTCTGTAAACCAATAATAATCGAAGTTTTTTCGGTATAATTCATATGCATGGGAGAAACTTCCAAAAGAGTAACCAATATTCTGGCGGTCTATTAAAACCACGGGGATGCCTAAAATATCTTTTGGAAGATTATTAAGAAATTCACGATACTGAGGAGTTTCATCAGGATTCAAATTATTCATTATTGTAATCTGCGTAAGCAGTTTTGGTTCACACCATTCTAAATATTTCAATTGAGCGCGTACATACCCCATCGGATGATCTGGCATATGAAATCGAGGACGCTGCAAATCAGGAACTTGTGAAGGATGTTCATTAGGTAATCCCCAATCCAGCACGCGCAAACGTCTTTCTCCAGACCAAGTAGCTACAACATAATTTATTCTAGTTCCCATTTTTCGTCTCCTTATGATTTCTTTTCTTTTCTGTATCTGTGGGGAAATTCCATGATTTATACCAATCTTCTCGTTTCTTTACTCCGACATTGAAAGCCCTTAAACATCTTACAAGATATTCAGCAAGAATAAAATCAGGTGTGTTTGAACCATTCTCCTTACTATATTTATTTATCAATTGTTCAAGCTCTTGCTCAAATGTGTCCACATCATTTCTCCTTATGAAATCTCAATTCGTGTTAGAGTTCCATCCCACGCCATTTTCATCAAATTTCCACGGTTTTCTTTAATTTCCGTAGCAGCCGTCAATAATGCAAGACCAATTTCTATAGTATCCTTGCGGCTCTTTTTCCATTTCCTTGCTAACTCATCTACTTTTTTAGCAGCTACTCCTTGAAATATTATTGCAAATTCATCTTTTCCATCTGGCTCTACAATCGGAGACTTTGGTAAATCTTCCTTTCCTTCCATACTAAAATCCTCCAATATAGTAACGACTTCAATTCCTGGCATGTTACTTCATCCCACATGCAAATGTATTACACAAGTTAACAATTTTGTCAAGTTCTTCTTTGGTTAATTTCCAATGAACAGGTATACAAATTGCTCTATCATAAAATTCATCGACACCTGGTAATGATTTATCATTCATTCGAGGAGATAAATTTTCTTGGAAGCAAGGGTGAACATCATTTCTTGCATGCACCTGACTAACATGAACTTCATTTTGTTTCATAAAGTCCATAAATTCTAATCGCTCAGCTTTAGACGGCAAAAGAATCGTATATAACCAAAAAGAACTGCAAACTTGATAATCTACTTTGGGAGTGATATAATATTCATCCAAATTGGTAGAATAATATTCCGCATTAAATCGGTGAAGAGCCAAAATTCTATTTAAGTGTGGAAGTTGATGTAATCCAATTACAGCATTACAGTCGTTCATATGCCACTTTAGCCCACTCTCTTGAATAGGATCTTCACACCGATTAGCTGTTCTTTCCGACTCTCTATCAATTCCATACCAACGCAAAAGTTTTCCACGTTTGTAATCTAACGAACTTAATACGCTCAAAATACCTCCATCGACTGTGGAAATGTGCTTTATAGCCTGAAGTGAAAAACTAGAATAATGGGAAATAGTACCGACATATCTACCTCTATAAGTTGCACCGATGCTATGAGCAGCATCTTCAATAAGTTTTATACCATTACAGTCAGCTATATCTTTCAATACATCTAAATCACAAGGAGTTCCACCCCAATCCACACACATTATAGCTCTTGTCCTCACGTTTATTTTTTTAATCACATCACTAGGATCTATCAGACCAGTTTTAGGATCGATATCAGCCCACACTATTTTAGCCCCACATGCAACAATGGGGTGTGTAGTAGCCGTGCAGGTCACAGGACTTACTACTACATCATCCCCTGGTTGAACATTAGCCAAACGTAAAGCTAGTTGCAAACCACTAGTACCACTATTCAAAGTCAACAATTTATCATGACCAAAGAATTTTCTCAATGCTGCTTCAAACTCTTCCACTTTTTGACCTTGCCCAATATACCCACTATGAAGCGTTTCCAGAAGAGGTTTGTCCACATCGGAAGACATAAAAACTGCAAAAATAGGTATCATCGTATTTAATAATGCAATCCACAATCTTTTATTATAGACTTTGAATAATCATTCAACTCGTCATGTAAAATTTCTTTCATATATTTTACATCATCTTCATCTAAGTAATTTTTCCATCCCCCAATCTTTCCTTCCCTAACACGTCTCGAATCTTTATCTGTTTTATCATAATCGTGTTCAGGAATTCCTGTTCTTATTTCTTCTCTTAACATGTTGTCAAAGGAAGATAATCGAATAGATTCACTTAGATAATCAATATTCATGGGGATTTTCATCCAATCAATTAAAGTTGTCATTGTCTTAACAGGATCTTCACTTAAACATTCATAAGAAAACGCATAAATATTCCTATCACCCTCGTACATGAACTTTGACCAAGAATTCATATAGTGAACATAACGCATTACTCCCCACTTGGGATCTCTAATCATTTCCTTCATTGAACCATCAAACCATCTCCATTGGCGAGTATTATGAAAATACTGAGACACTATAATATCATAAATTCCTCTAGTCATCCACAAGATATTTCCTTCTAAAGACACCTTATCATACGGATCTTCATCAGACACTATAAAAGGGACATCCTTTCTATTAAAGTATCCAAAATTTTTAATACCTCTCACTGAATCTGGAGATTCTTTAGCATTCGGAATTATAGAAAACTTGGTATTAAAATTAACGTTAGTTTTTAAATCAAAAATAAAGTTCATATAATGCATTAATATAAACTTTAACCATGTGCTACCTACTTTAGGAAAAGCACATAAAAGAAAATCAGGATTTCTAGTCAGATTGTGGGTGTATTCCATCCAACAATTCACCCTCCTTCATATGTTTTACCGGAACTCCTTTACCATGTTCATCTATCAATCTTTTCATAACTTCTGCGGGTCCACCTCCCCACTTTTTTCTAAAATATTCTGAATTTTTAGAAAAAGATTTATTTAGTTCTGGATATCTATTGATAGTAGAACTTAACTTATGCCTAACTGGTCCCATACAAGTTCCTATAGCAGATTTATGATATCCCGCTTGAATAATTCTACAATGATAATCATTATCTTCAAAATAAGCCGGAAAGAAATTCTCATCCCAACCACCTATCGCATCATACAATTCTCTAGTCTGAAGAAAATGACCCATAAATAAAGCCCCTACGCCTTCCATAGCGCATGGTTGAGAAATGGGCTTTTCCCACGATACTGGACATCCTGTAATAAAATGTGCATCACCCTTTTGGGCACGATTAACAAAATTTTGTATAGTGTCAGGATGAGTTGCTACGTCATGAGCAGTATATACCATCCATTCACATTCTGGATCACTAAAAGCTTTTCGATATAAACAGTTCATACCACCAGAAACACCAAGATTAGTGGGGTTTACATATGTTTCCACTTTATGTGGAGTCGAATATGTATTAGCAAAATTTAAAACTTGATCCATTTCCGCTCGATTTGGGGAACCATTATCCAAAATAAAAAAAGTAGTGGGAACTTGAATATTACTTTTCAATAAATGTTCTATACTTTCTTTGGCAATATCTGGACACCCATAAAGAAGAGAACATACATATAATTTACTCATATAACCTATTCCTCATATCGATTTTCTCTAAGAAATTCTTCTCTAGCATCATTCAAATTAATAACTTTTCCACAAGGGCAATAAACCTTCCACCTATCACTCCTATGCTCAAATTCACTACCACAAGAGCAGCGAATTTTTAAATAATTTATATAAGGAGTCCACCGGGAACCGATTATTTTCATTTAAACCTTTAGCTATTTGTCCACACAAGCAGGGCTGAAGAAATACAATCACCCTCAATAATATTTCTAATTCTATAATTGTTAAATTTAGCTGCTGCTGGAGAAGTTTTTAATTTTTTTAATACTTTAACGCAAGAATTAAAACTACAAGGACGAGAAGGAGCAGCATTTGAATAAAACCATCCAACATCTTTAACAAAAAACTCAACTACCCATTCTCCGGTTTTTCTTCTCATTAGCTTTTACACATTTTTCATGCCACTTACCGAAGCATCTAAAACACTCTGCATTCTTGTCTTTTTTGCAATTAGAAGAATTATGTGACCTTATTTTTCTACAGGTTGGACATTTATGGTCATGAGATTCAACCATTTCCTAATTTCTCTTTTTTCTTTTCGATTCAAGCTATTTAATACCTTTCTACGAACATCTTCATCAACAGCTCTACATATACTTCTTGTATGTAACCATTCCCTAGCGTTTATAGCCCGCGCCCAGCTTTGTCTCCACCCGATCATAATAATCCAACCATACAACTACTTACTGTCTTAGTTCTTTCTCATCCCCAACAACTTCAACCTTATATGGTTCCCAAGTTACAGAATACCCTTGGGATACACTAGAAGTGCTATAAACTGCTTCTCTTGAATCATATAGTCTCGCCCACACATGACTCCCAAACACCCCATTAATATCCCATAAAGAGCCTTTTTCATCTTCATAAAGTCCCATCCCAAACCAGGAGGGGTCTCTCTTCAGTCGGATTGTCTTTACTTCACCTAAATGCGGAGTTGTATAAGAAAGTTTAAACATAAAATTACCCTTTCTTTTTCTTTTTTAGAGAATCCCAATCAGTCATGTTTCTGATACCTTCTGCCATGATATTCACAGTTTGTTCATAAACTTTAAAATCAATACCTTCTCCAGCAGGTATAGGAAATACCCAAAGAAGTATATGAGAAAACTCGTGAGCTAAAACTTTTTTTCTATCCACCTCCCAACTAGGATGTGATTCTTCTTCTTTACTGACTACTTTTATAAGTGCCTTTCTATGTTCAGAATCTATTTCAATCTCTCCAGCCCTATCAAAATCTGAAAAACCACTTCGTAAAACAAACTCAAGTGAAATATCCCAATCCACTATTTTAAACTGATGCTTCCAAAAATCCAATGCTCGTCGCAATAATTCTTCTTCGGTTATTTCTTTTTTAGCCATGTTCTTCCTTTCTATGTAATCAAAATGATCAAAAATCTCCATCAGCCACCTGCCAGCATGGTAAACCCAATTCTCTCCACACCTTCACAACTCGGTTTCTATCATCAAATACACAAAGAACGTTATACTTCCCCTGAATATATGTTTCATACAATTCCCTTTTTACTATGGAATCATTGCGCTTATCATCGTTAACCCTCATAAAAAGAGAACCTTCAGGCCCACAATAAATAATGGAATTGTTCCACAGTCCATACTGCTTCAACCAAGAAATAGTCAAGCTACGAAATTTCTCATCTCTACCTGACATGAAAATTATTCGATAATGACCTTTCAATAAATTCAATACATTGATTACAGGCATGTTAGGCTCATCACTCTCGCATTGCGCCGTATCATAAACGTTACGATGCTTGGAAATAGCAAGTGTCCCATCTATATCACAAATAATCA